>Ga0206997_10247_pt1 | contig 12790 bp, 8 predicted proteins | sample Alteio_BWMinCont_3_FD_153478 | JGI IMG/M metagenome (GOLD analysis project Ga0206997, IMG submission 153478) | Enriched cells from forest soil in Barre Woods Harvard Forest LTER site, Petersham, Massachusetts, United States -... | ecosystem: Environmental > Terrestrial > Soil > Temperate forest >...
TTTAGTAACCGTAGTTTTCTCAGATGGGTTACAAATCATCTTTGTGATACCCTTATTCGCTATCTTACAATTACACCTGCTCAAGAAATTATAGCGCTACTTGATGAATGGTCGAATGCAAAAGTTACATTTCTATTAGAGCTCCCTGAAATCAAAAGTGCGTTATTGGAAAAATTGAAATCTATGGATACTGCGCCTTTGAAACAAAGCGTTGCAGCAGACCATGTTACTGCTGAACCACAAGCTTCTATAAAGCATTCAAGCTCAACAAAAAGCTTATCTGATAAGGTTAGACACTTACTTTTTTCTGCACCACTTGTGTACAGATCTGAAGAAACTACTGATACACAGCAAGAAATAGCAAACATAGTGGAAGAAGAAATAACAGATAAATTTATCAAAAGATATCGCATTCCTGCTGACATGGCTAAACAATTAACAGCAATTATCTATAGACATGATCCAGAAACCACTGAAAATAATTTAGTTGTCAAACTAGACGATTCTCTTGCAAATCATAGCAGTCAAATTATTACTACAGGCATCAGATTTATTCAGCATTGTATGGGCATAGATACCAAGAAGCGAGCGTACAATGAGTCTGGAAGGCTTTATTATGATAGGCTGAAAGCCAGACGCATACATGGCAGTAATAATCTTGTTTTTATTAACGAAAGCTCTCCTTCTACTATTCTAGGTAAAATGGATCCTGGAATAGCATGGATGGTTTACGATCAAAACTCACATTCATTTATTCTAGCATGGCGCCTAAATATAGACCCACGCTTATGTGCAATGAATAATGAGGCATATATCAATTTAATAGCTAATATATCAAGGCAAAATCCAGTCATTGGAGCTAACCCAACGAGAAGTTCAAATAAGCCATTATATCAAACAAAACAGCCCGCACAGATTGAACCAGTTGCTGACTTGTCTGAGCAATATAATGATGTTACTACCTGTAAAGTACAGTAGAAAATTATTGTGCTATATTTTGACTTTAGTTAATAAGTTCACGATTTTTGATCACAAAAAACGAAGTAATCACCGCTATAAGAATGAAGCTGATAATAATAATGCCGATACTTTGAAATGTTCCTTGATAAAAATAACCAGCTAATTGCAGACTGAGTGCCGAAAAAATAAAACTAGCCCCTTGAATGATTGCTGATACTCGACCCTTTGCTTCTGGTATTAAGTTGAGGCTTAAAGGGTAAAGTATCGTACTCGGAATAATCTGACCGACAATAAAAATCAAAAACACCATCGTAATAACCAGTGTATTAGCGATATTTAGAAAAGTAACGAAAGCAATACAAATTAAAGCAATGATTAAGATTTGATTTGAAATGGATAACATTTTTTTCTGATCATACTTACTGATCATTAAACCGAAAGCTATGCTGCCCAGCGCAAATACCAACGCCAACACACCTTGATAATAACCAAAATGCGCGAGACTCACACCTAAATTGTCCATGTATAATAATGGAGACATTCCAACAAAGATCCAATAGGGTACAAATATTAAAACAATATTGACGATTAACAGCATTAGGGGTTTTGATTGCAACAGTGGAATATAGCCACGCAATGATAGGCTTTGCTTTTGTGCCGGCATTTTATAAGCAGGAATAAAAAGCATCGTCATCGCTAACGTTATCAGTCCTAACAACAAAAGCACCGTAAAATTTCCTTGCCAGTGGTAATACAAAGTTACATAGCTTCCAATGACCGGCGCCACAGCCACTGAAATATTCTTTGCGCCATTCAAGAAGGCCATAAAAAACTGTTGCTTCTGAAGCGGATAAGAATCGGCGATAATTAAAAAACTTAAAATCGCAGGTGCAGCAATACCAATACCCTGAAGAAAACGGCCAGCGAGAAAAAAGTAGTATGATGCTGCCCATAAACAAAGAATGCTGCCAACGGCAAAAGCTATGAGGCCAAGCAAAATAATGAGCTTACGACCATAGCGATCAGCCAAGCCGCCAACAAAGAACAGACTCAAACAATATCCAGCAAAATTGACCGACAATGATGCTTCGACCCAAAAAGCGGACAGATTAAAATGACTTTGCAGCTCAGGAAAGCTCGGTACAAAAAGATCGAATTCCATTCCTGTTAATAGGTCAATAAGAATTATGGTTATTAAAACAAAAGCTTTGGCGAAGGTTGGCTTCATGATGCATACCAATAATTACAGCCTGTTAAACAAAAACACCCTCTGCTACTTTAGCAGCAAATTCTTTAGGATGGGACTACGGTTTTCCAAATATTTTGCTATAATCCCTGCAGGCAACAGTTAAGGAAGACTTCAAATGGCAAAAGCATCACTGGGTACCAAATGCGAATCTGATCAAGTATGTCCAGAAAGCGGTAAATGGGAAGCCACCTACCTCTATAATGGCAAAAAAGTGACCGACATGGATGAAGATTATAAATGGCACGAACAAGGTGACGTCTTTAGACAATGGAACGGTAAAACCGTTAGCTGGGAATTAATAGAATATAAAGAATAACTGAAGCGATCCAGCTAAATTAGTCATACTTACGAATACTAACCGCGTTCCCACGGAAATATTGCCGCTGGTTATCGCAATCCACGATGAGTGCACCAGAATCATCTATCCCTTGTGCGATACCAATCATTGTTTCAGTTGGGGTAGTAATTTTTACCTTAACACCCAATAAACTATCCGCAGCACGCCATTCATCTAAAAACGGGGCTAAACCAAATTGTTCATAATCATTTAAAACCTGTACCAATACTTCTAATAACTTAGCGGTTATTTTGTTGCGCGATAGAGGAATTGCAGGGACACAGAGAGATTCTAAGCTCAGCCAGGGTTGATCAATTAAATAATCTTTGGACTGCCCACGCATGCGCTGCACATTTAAACCAATGCCAATAACAGCATGACAAGGTCCAGCAGCATCGCCAACAACTTCGACCAAAATACCGGCTAATTTTTGTTCTTCAAAACAAATATCATTGGGCCATTTTACTTGCACCGTTATACCAAAGTATTTTAATGTTCGTAATACTGCAACACTGATCGCCAATGGTAAACCAATTAAACTTGCTAATGGATTATTAAAGCACCAATGCAGTGAACAATAAATATTACAACCAAATGGCGAAAACCAAGGTCGACCACGACGACCATGACCAAACGTTTGACACTCAGCAATACAAACACGTGGCGCAACTGAACCTTTACGTACTTCTTCTAACAAATAACGATTGGTTGAATCAATGACAAAAAACAACTGCAGGCTCGCAAGTAATTCCGCAATATCTACAGGCATGTAACTTAAAATAGCTTTTTGTGTTAATAATTCCATGCCCCCAGGAATTTTATAACCTTTACCATGCAGCGCAACAATATCGATGCCTAAATTTTTTAGCGTATGTATAATTTTCCACACCGTTGTGCGACTGGTATTCAAGAGTAAATTTAATTCTTCGCCAGAATAAAAATTTCCGTCGGCAAGTTGTTCAACAATCATTTGACATTGTTTGGTTTGTGCGGGCGTTATCATGTTTTAAGCTCTTTACCAATTCCTAAGGCAAGTTTACGTAATGAAGATATTTGATCACGTACTGCTCCAGCTTCTTCAAACTCTAATGCTTTTGCATGCAGATACATTTTTTTCTCTAATTTTTTAATGTGTTTGGCTAATTCTTGCGGCGACATCATTAAACAATTTGCTTGCGCCAATTCAATTTTTGCAGCGGATTTAATGTCTTTCGGGTTGGCTGGATAAGCACCTTCCATAATATCACGTATCGCTTTTTCAATACCTTTGGGTGTAATGCCATGTTCTTTATTATATTCGATCTGTCGATTGCGGCGGCGTTCTGTTTCAGTCAAGGCACGGTGCATTGAACCCGTAACCTTATCGGCATATAAAATAGCCCGACCATATAAATGGCGCGCTGCACGACCAATGGTTTGAATGAGTGAGCGTTCGGAGCGCAAAAATCCTTCTTTATCTGCATCTAAAATGGCAACGAGTGAAACTTCTGGTAAATCTAAACCTTCGCGCAATAAATTAATACCAACTAATACATCAAATGCACCCAAACGAAGATCGCGAAGAATTTCCACGCGCTCAACGGTATCAATATCGGAATGAAGATAACGCACTTTTACCCCATGCTCGGCATAATATTCGGTTAAATCTTCAGCCATGCGTTTGGTCAGTGTGGTGACTAATACGCGCTCATTTTTTTGGGCCCGTTTACGAATTTCGGATAACAAATCATCAACTTGATTGGTAACGGGACGTACTTCTACTTCTGGATCAACCAAACCAGTGGGTCGTACCAATTGTTCGGCGATTTGACCTGATTTTTCATATTCATATGGACCCGGTGTTGCCGACACATAGATTGTTTGCGGACTTAATCGTTCAAATTCATTAAAACGTAGGGGACGATTATCTAACGCCGAAGGTAAACGAAAACCATAATTAACCAAATTTTCTTTGCGTGCGCGATCACCAAGATACATTCCGCCCAATTGTGGCACGGTGACATGTGATTCATCAATAATGAGCAAACCATTCTCTGGTAAATAATCAAATAAAGTAGGTGGTGGCTCCCCTGCTTGTCGACCGGATAAATAACGCGAATAATTTTCTATACCCGAGCAATAACCCAATTCTTGTAACATTTCAATATCAAATTGGGTACGTTGTTCTAAGCGTTGCAATTCTAGTAATTTATTTGCCTGTCGATATTCTGCTAAACGTTCTCTTAATTCATCTTTAATTAAATCGATGGCTGCCAAAACGCGGTTACGTGGCGTGACATAATGTGTTTTAGGATATATCGTTACACGTGGCATTTGTTGATAAAGCTCGCCCGTTAGTGGATCGAAATAGGCAATGCTTTCAATTTCATCATCCGCTAATGTAATGCGCACCGCTTGGCGTTCTTCTTCAGCCGGATGTATATCAATAATTTCTCCACGCACACGATAAGTTGCGCGCTCAATTTCCAGATCGTTACGGGTATATTGTAATTCAGCGAGTCTTTTTAAAATAAATCGTTGATCGCATTTATCACCACGACACAAATGCAAGACCATGCTCATATAAGAAACGGGATCACCTATACCATAAATAGCTGATACCGTGGCAACGATGATACAATCTTGCCGTTCAATAAGCGCCTTGGTTGCCGATAAACGCATTTGTTCAATATGATCATTAATCGAGGCATCTTTTTCGATATAGGTATCTGTGCTGGGCACATAAGCCTCGGGTTGGTAATAATCATAATAGGAAACGAAATACTCAATTGAATTATTCGGGAAAAAGTCTTTCATTTCACCATACAATTGTGCCGCCAAGGTCTTATTTGGGGCTAAAATCAATGTGGGTCGCTGCACTTGCTCAATAACATGTGCAACCGTAAACGTCTTACCCGAACCGGTCACGCCTAATAGGGTTTGATATTGCAAGCCCGCCTCTAAACCCTGCGTTAACTTAGCAATGGCGCCGATTTGGTCGCCAGCAGGTTGAAAGTCGGCGGCTATTTTAAAGTTAGTTGTTTCCATAGGTATTACTTTACCGGGTATAGGGTACGCAATACAAGGGGTTAGGGGGGATTGTAAATGCCTGGCTTCGAAGAAAGATATTCATTTATGGCACATTGACAGGTATCATTAGATAATAAAGCTAATCACTATAATCGATAAGGAACGCTCATGACTGAAATTAAACTCGCCACTCGTATTGAAAGAATGAAACCCTCGGCCACCTTAGCCATGTCCGCAAAGGCTGCACAACTCAAAGCACAAGGACGAGACATCATCAATTTAAGCGTAGGCGAACCAGACTTCGACACCCCCGAGCATGTGAAAGCTGCGGCAGTTGCTGCCTTACAAGCAGGTTTTACCAAATATACGCCAGTAGACGGCATACCCGAACTTAAGCAAGCCATTATCACTAAATTGGCTAAAGACAATGGGCTGCACTATGAACCTAAAGAAATTATCGTGAGTGCGGGCGCCAAACAAGCCATTTATAATTTATTACAAGTACTCATTAACGCCGGTGATGAAGTGATCATCCCTGCCCCCTATTGGGTTTCGTATCCAGAAATGGTCGAGCTAGCTGATGGCAAACCAATTACCATCAGCACAACGATGCAACAACAATTAAAAATGAATGCGGCACAACTTTCACAAGCAATCACGCCTAAAACAAAATTATTGATCTTAAATAGTCCATCCAACCCAACAGGATTAATTTATAGTGCTGAAGAATTAACCACACTTGCGCAAGTTTTGTTACAACATCCACATGTGTTCATCATGACCGATGATATTTATGAACACATTCGCTGGAACAATAAACCATTTAATAATATTGTGGATGTTTGTCCTGAGTTAAAAGATCGCACCATTGTGATTAATGGCGTCTCAAAAGTTTATTCCATGACCGGTTGGCGCATTGGTTATGCGGCTGGCCCACAAAAATTAATTAAAGCCATGACCGATTTACAATCACAGTGCACATCAAATGCGAATTCAATTGCGCAAAAAGCAGCGGCAGCTGCACTCAAAGGTGATCAATCTTGTGTGCAAGTGATGGTTGATGCTTTTGCCAAACGACACCAAATGGTCTTTGAACGTTTGCAAGCCATTGAAGGTGTTTCTGTTTTACCTGCTGAAGGTGCATTTTATAGTTTTCCTAATTTTTCACCGATCATTAAAGAATTACCCAATGTGCAAAATGACATCGAATTCGCTGAGTACTTATTGGACAAAGCAGGTATCGCACTTGTCCCAGGCACCCCCTTTGGCGCCCCTAACCACTTACGTTTATCTTTTGCCCTAAGCGACCAGTTACTCGCTGAAGCGCTGAATCGATTGGAACAAGCGATACGTATATAATTATTTTTTTTATCTGTTCAGATTTCAACGTGCAAAGTTTAGTTTGCATGTTGGATTTCGCCCTGAGAGGCTCTATCCAACCTACTGAAGATCGATATGCTGCATGTTGAATTCGAATCGAACACTGCTGAACCACGACCGTTAGGAAGTGATCACTGAGTTTAAGCTCTCAATAATGCAGGCAATGATACCAATTGACCATTCACTTCTAACCTCTTTAGTACATTAATCAATCATAACTTCAAGCTATCCCCATGTCCCTCAAAACAACCACATTTATAATTAGACAACAGTTTAGCTACTTTTGCTGCAATTATTTTGATTGGAATTATGCTGCTTTATACATCTATACTTTATATAGATATTGTGAACCATTAAGGATAAGGGTTTACCTTAAGCTATATAATAATTGAGGTATACAACCATGGCTAACAAACCAAGAGAATTAACCGCCGCGCAAAACGCGACCCTCCAACGAATGGATCAACTTATTGGAGATATTGCATCAGCAGCCGATAATGTTGAGGCGACAGCAGCGTCCATCAAACCAGATGATCCGCCTAAGGTAAAAGTTCAAAAATTTAAAGATGAAATATTATTGTTCGCAAATATGGCTCGCGATAGAGCAGCAAGAGTTTTAAAGGCGGTCACAGAGACTAATCCAGACGATCCACATTACGCAGTCATGCAAGAAAAACTACAGAAGGCTCATGAAGCACTTAGAACGTCTCATGATACAATTAGTAAGGTAATTAGAAATCGCTTTAATGGCGTCGATAGATCCGATTATTCAAGTGAGCTGTCTCAATATGATGCTCTATATGATCAATACAGTACTGCCCGCCATGAGCATCGTGATAAGATTGAAGCACGTATCAATACCATCCTGAAAGCATCACATACAGCCGCAACAAATTCATCAGAACTGGCTGATAAAAGAGTTATAGCTTTAGAAAAAGAGGGAACCCCTAATAAAACTGAGTTAGCAATACAGATTCTACAAGATGCTGACCGAACAATGTTTCAAGCCAAACTAGCATTAATCATAGCGCAACAACAGAGGCCCATAACACCAGCAACCTTAGAGACACTCGAGCAAATTCAAACATTACACAATCATGCAGTGGGGATTGTATTAAAAGTTACAGCAAATGCGGCAGTAGACAAATCTAACAAGCAATACCAGCAACTAAGTTCTACTTATTTAACAGAAGCACAAGCTCACAAAAAAGAATACGATGGTTTTAAGCGGGAACAGAGTGCTCTCGCAAGCCAACCTCCATCTGCTGCCCCATTAACGAGTCCACCATCAAGTTCTCCGTCGCCAACTTTTGTAGCAAGTACCGCCCCAAGAGAGACCCGGGATATTAAAACCTTCCTTGCTGGTGCTCGTGCAGCTCCATCAGTTACCTCTGGGCCGGCAGCTAGCCCATCAACAGTTGCTCGATCATCGACTGCGAGTACTGAGGGAAGAAGACCAGTTCCTAGTAAACCATTACCAGTCCCTCCAAGCTCTTCAGCTGCCCCTCCTGCAACATCACCGTCAGAAGATGAAGGTGTGAGAAAAAGAGAAAAAATATTTGGTAAAGCACTCACGCTTGAGGGTATTGCAGCGTATGTTGCATCCAAAGCCTCAAGTGAACCACAACCAAGTGAAAGCGCAGCGCCACTCGCATCACAGCCAACAGTCCGTATGCCAGCCGTGGGTCCAGGTGCTGTATCCCCTATAGATTCTAGTAGTGCAAGTACAGTACCAGGAGGACAAAGAGGTCTTAGAACACCACAGAAGATTAGTACTGGTGATACTCAACGTGATCTAGAATTAGAACAGCAAAAACGGCAAGAGGTAGCAGCTGGAAGGCGTATGCCTGACGTTGATACAATTGCAACGCTTCAAGATGTGGAAGAGCGTAAACGTAGGCAAAGTGTTGAATTTGTTAAAATGCCCCCACGTTACGTCAATCATCTGGAAGAGGTAACCACACTACTTAAGGAAGTAGAAATAGCGACAAAGTTCGCTGTACAGCAACAACGCGCTATAGTCCCACCTGATGAGGTTAAAGTGGGTGGAGAACAAAAATTATCACCAACACAAAAATTAGGGCAGGCTGAATCGGTACTAAGAGTTACCCTAGATACACTAGCGAAAGCTGAAGAAGCAATGAATATTTTAAAGAGCACAAAAACGAGTGATCCAGAATACGCAAACATAGCAAAAAAAGTGCTGGAAATTAGTGTCCAACAGAACGCTGCTGCTGGGGCAGCACATTTAGCAACTAAAGATCTAACACATCCGCTTCCCACGGATCTTGGCAAATTGCGTAAAGAGTATTTTGATCGCGCTGGCAAATATCACACTGATATGAAACAAATAACAAAAGGTTTAGCTGAAATGGGTATTAGTTTAGAGAGCCCTGTTCAAACCGTACAAGTCGTAAAATCAGAACCACAAAAAAAATAAATGCATTGTTGATGCTCACTAATAGGATGACTTAAATCAATTTAAATAATAAAACTTTACCACGTCAAGTGGTCTTATGATATAATTTTCATATTCATATCCTCTTATTTGTTAAGAGTTTCTGTATGTTAAGCTTTAGTTAAGCTTTAAGTGTTACTCTATATATAACAATATATTGTAAATTCTTTCGAGGTAATAATGAGTTATACTGTTGACTTAATGTTGGCTACAATAAACGGCAATGTCTTATCTTTAAGAAAAACGCCTTTTATAAAATCTGATCTTTCTACTCTTATGGCTATTTTAAGTCATGGACAGAGTATCAATATTAATCATATTGATTTGACTGAAAGCAATATTGAACTTTCAGTTTTGCTAGAAGTATGTCAAATCATAAAGATACATCCAAGAATTAATAGCCTAGATTTATCTGGAAACAACCTCAATAATGAAGATATTATTACTTTGGTTCAACTATTATTAACACTGGAAATTGATATCACCTATCTGCGCCTTGACAGAAATAATGTCGGTAATTCCGGCTTAGAAGCATTGGCTACAGTTCCTTCATTAAGAATATTATCTGTGCGAGACAACTCAATTACAGCAATTAGTCCTTTATTGTGCCAGAGTACAATATTAAAACAACTCTATTTAGATAGAAATAACATAGGGGATAGCATTCATCTCTTTGAAAACAATAGTTCATTACATACTTTAAGTTTGCGCGGATGCCAAATTAAGGCCAGCCAACTTGAGGCCATTGCTAGAAATACAACACTCAGAAATTTATGTTTAGCAGAAAATAAATTTGGTGATGATGGTGCAGAGAAATTAACGACCACACAGATTCCTGCACTTGATTGCACAAGCTGTGGGCTAACCAATGCAGGTGTAATTACGTTACTTGTAAACAGAAATTTTAGAAAACTTGAACTCGATTTAAACGATATTGATAATGATGTTCTTCCCCAATTTACACAAAACAATACATTAGCATCCGTTAGCTTGGGTGGCAATCATCTTACAGATGATCATACGGAAGCTTTGTTCACTCATGCTTCATTAGTCAATCTTAACTTCTACAATAACTACATAACCTCAGCACTTGCCCTATTATTTATAGGACAAAACAGTATCGTAACAGATATTAATTTATATACAAATCATTTAGATACAGAAATGGAAGAAAAAGTTTGTGCAAAAGCTGATGCCAATAAACGCCAGCTCGTACAGAATCAAATCAATTTAAATATCTTTTTATTGTCTTATCACCGTAGTAGAAATAAATTTGTCCAGGATTATATTCCAACAAAAAATTATCCTTTATTGCTACAATTACCAGCAGACATCATGTTAATTGTTCTTTCTTTTTTAAAATTCACTGAATTTCAACTATCGACCAAACAAATTGAACTACAATTTAGATTCTTTCAATCTAATCATGGTGAATTAAAACGTAATGTAACAGATAAAACGATAACAAGACCTATGTTCTCGCTTATTAGACAATATCAAGAGAAATGCCATCAGCAACAGCAACTACCACTACAGAAAAGTGTCGTTGCAGCCAAACCAACAACCCAAGCTAACACATCCGTTCTTTCGTCCTAATCGTTAGTTTAATGTAAAGGTTAGCTCAGTAAATATGATCTTAGGTCGTGTTCACTGAGATCAATAAGTCCATAATACATATATTTCCAAAAAGATATTTGTGCGCGGAGTTTAGTGTAAATAAGTCGAGTGTAGCTGAGCAATAGCACAGTGATCACTCTCTTACGGTCGCATTTATTGAGTTTAATCGATCATTAATATTGACAATGATATTATCAAAACCTGATAGATAACCAGCATTATTTCTGCTATGTTGTTAAATAAATCTATAAGGAGGTAGCAATGAAAAAAGCAACAAAAAAATACCAGGGTATGTTCATGGGACCTGATAATTGGACGGATGTTGCTGTTGCATTTAAAAAAAATTGGCCGGTGGTCATTCCGCTTGGTGCAGGCACTAAACCACATGGCTTTCATTTACCAAATGATACCGATGAAAAACAGGCTGAATATTATGCTGATTGGGTTGCACAAAATTATCCTGTGTGTATCGCGCCAAATATTCCCTATTTTTATTACCCTGCATTTGTTAATTACCCAGGTTCTGGGCATATTTCAGTCGAAACTTCTACAAACTTAATTGTTGAGTTATGTGAAACTTGGCACAAACAAGGTGCGCAACTATTTTATGTATTAAATATGGGTATTAGTACCAATACACCATTAGCAGCAGCAAAAAAAATTCTTACCGAAAAAAAGATAGCTTTTGATTATTTTGACTTATCAACCCTAGATGACCATCCTGATATCAAAAGAATAATGCTACAAAAATATGGTACTCATGCCGACCAAATTGAAACAGCAGCAATGTTGGTGATCGACTCCAACAATGTGCATATGGAAAAAGCAGTATCTGAAGACACTCCCAAAAAACCTGGCCCACTCACGCCCGATGTTACGGCAACAGACAAACATGTATCCGTGAGTGGCGCATGGGGTAACCCACTATTAGCCACCAAAGAGCACGGTGAAATTGTTGTCCGGGTGGTTAAAGACATGCTTAAAAGAGATCTAGAGAAATTACTCAATCCACAACCTAGTTTAGGCTCACACCCACAAGGGTTACACACTGTAACCGAATCCAATAGCGATGCTAAACCGCAACCAACATTGCAAGCAACTTCACGTGGTCCATCTAATCCTTAGCTCATGCGTTCGGCTAAATAATCCAAAGTCATGCACATTTTTTGGTTAATGGGCGCGTGATCCGCTGTTAACAATTCTTCTTTTGTTTGTACATAGCGGCCTGGTTGCAAATCTTCTGCGCAATAGGCAATCATGCCTTCTATACATTCTGCGGTCATTTCCAAATGAAATTGCAAACCATAAACTCGATCACCATAACGAAATGCTTGGCGTGGACAACCTGCACTATGCGCCAATAACACTGCATCGTTTGGAATACCGGGCATATCATTATGCCAATGCATCACATTAAATTGCCTAGAAAATAATTTAAACAGTGGATCTTGCTCGCCCTCTTTTGTTAATTCAACTGGATAAACACCAATTTCTTTATTCGGACTTTGTGTGGTTTTGGCTCCTAAACTTTCAGCAATAATTTGTGCACCCAAGCAAACGCCTAAAACAGGTTTTTGTTGGGTAATAGCTTGTTTGGCTAGTTCAATTTCAGCGCGTATATAAGGGTATTGCTCCAATTGCGATGGGCTTTGCGGACCGCCCATGATGACTAGAAAATCAAATGTTGCTACTAAAGGTAAGGTTTCGCCGTTATAGGTTTGCGTCCCGGATAATTGGTAACCTTGCCGATGCGCCCAATCTTCAATGACACCAAGTTTCT
>Ga0206997_10248_pt1 | contig 12781 bp, 12 predicted proteins | sample Alteio_BWMinCont_3_FD_153478 | JGI IMG/M metagenome (GOLD analysis project Ga0206997, IMG submission 153478) | Enriched cells from forest soil in Barre Woods Harvard Forest LTER site, Petersham, Massachusetts, United States -... | ecosystem: Environmental > Terrestrial > Soil > Temperate forest >...
AAGAAGTATCTTCTGTCGTTCGATAAAGTTCAAAACATGGGTTGGTTTTTATTTTGTACCGCAATTCAGAGCTGAGTAAAGAATCTACATTTTTAGGACGCGTCTTTTCGCAATCTTCTAGATAACCGACAAGATAATTTCGGTAAGTTGGGTCTTTCATTGTCGGTAAATCTAATATAGCTAATAATTGTGTGATACAGAATTCATAAGTAGCTTTGTCAAACGTGCTCCAACGGATTCTCATGTCTTCTAGAGTTCCTCTAAATGTATCATGATGCCTGAAATCATTATTTCTAAATTGTTCGAAAAATATTGGGAAAACTTGCTCTGCTTCCATTTTTGACAATAACTTAACCGCCTCAGGCCATTCGTGGCGATCATGGGCAAGAATACCATCATCATAATCTCTTGATGTATCATCTGAAGGGTCTAGTTTTGGGTGAAATAAATCCATAAATTTATTTTCTATGGCCATTAATTTTTCTATGATTTGCAATCGGAAGCTCGCTTTTCTTTCTTCAGAAATAGGGGCAAATCTAATAAGATAAGCAATGGAACCCAGATTGGCTCTATCTTTAATTACTTTATTTAATAGATCGCGATCCTCTACTAGCTTTTCCAAAAGTAATCCCTGGCAGGTTACATCATCACACTCAGGAGTTTGTAAATAATCTCGATCCATTTGGAATAAATCAGCAAAATCACGATATTTCTTGACCAATTTATTTAAACTTTTAGGGTGGTTTAGCAAATGTTCGAATAATTTTGCCCTGAGGTCTATATGCTCCATCGCCACACGGAATGTAGCAAGGTCTGGAATAATCTGCCTAAACTCTTTTGGATGGCGTAGCGCATGTTTAACTTGTTCATGGGATGGCATTGTTTATCTCCTCTTTCACTTATCGTAAGTATAACCAAAACGAAGGCACTTAGTCACCTTCTATCAGATTGACTTTCTAAAAATATCTGTAAATACAGCTATAATTTTGATATAGCCTTACTAATTAGAGGATTTTCATGGATAGAAGAAAAGAGGAAAGACCAGAAGAGTTCAGTGCTGTTTACTTTCGCGCACAGTGCGATGGTGTTATTACGCCTGAAACCCAGGGTACACCCCACCATACTATTCATGCTCATACAGCAGAATTTCGCTTTAACCAATATGGATTCATCATTTGTGCTTTTGATGGGGCAGGCTCAGAGGAAACCAACGAAACAAATCCATTCAAATTCCATATTAATATTGCGGATGATACCAAACATACCAAATTAGAGCATGCCTGGACAATCGTAGTCGATGTTTGTGCAAGTGAAGGTATTGGCTTAGTAAAAGTTTTAAATATGGGTGAGCTAGAGAGAAAAGAAGCGAAAAGAGAGGCAGAAGCTAAATCTAGACCACCAGAACAGCCAAAAATATTGACTCCAGCACAAGAAAAGAAACTTAGAGAAGAGGAAATTATAGCAAAAGAGCAGCGTCGCAAAAAAATTACGGTTTATTGTGATAAGACGGATTGGTCAAACCCTAATAAAAAAAGTGAAAGAGTCATTCAAATGCAGGTTGCTTTGCTGATGATTCAAAAAAGATTAATTGCAGCAAATATTCAGCCAGCGCCATTAGCAGCCTTTGACGGGCGCCTACGTTTAGGTGGCGATGTTTCAGCATATATTAGTTACCGCGCTCAAGCTTCTGAACGTGGTGAATATTATGTCCCACAAAGAACACATATCACTGGATGGGATCCCTTTGCATCTTATTATCGTTTACAACATCCAATCATTCCAGATACGAGAGGCCAAAATCCGTTTCATAAATTAATAGACAGCGAACAAGAAAAATTGGTTTATGTGATGTTGGAACAATTGGAACGCAATTATCCAAACATAAATGATCGATTAGTCATCCTTAACATGCGCGATCTAGAAGGTAAAACTCCTTTACATATAGCAGCAAGCAAGGGCCATAAAGATTTGTATGCTGCTTTGAAGCGTGCTGGAGCAGATGAACATCTGCAAAATATCGAAAATGAAACCCCTCTACAGATACTCACAGCGCCGAAGCAAAAGGAGAAAACGCAAAAAAATGAGATGAAAAAGAAAAAACACAAGGAAAAAGAAAATAAACATTCAAAAAAAGAAAAGAAAGAGGCTTCCTTAGCACCAAGTTCAATTTCTGCTTCGATACGTGAAGAGGAAGATCCGAATGTAGTTTTTAAAAAACTTTCACAGTTTAAACCGCCTCAATTGGCATCACAAAGTTCTAAGCCGAGTGAGCAGGTGCAAGTACCACTAAGCGCTCCTACCTTACCTGTAGTACCAACCAGTAAGCCATCTGCTGAACCAGGTCCACAACAGGTACCACCTATGACAACACGTTTGCCGGTACCACCTCCTACTGAAAGGCGATCATCAACGCTGCTGGCACCAAGGGCAACACCTGTTCAACAGCAGTTATCATCATCAGCAAAGCCTACGGCACCTTCTCCTAGATCTCATTCACCACCACAAACCTTACGTCAACAGAATAAGGCGGCTTTTTCAGCCGGTGTAACGGCCCAGGCAGCGCCGTTAAAAGCGCCGGCTCCTCAAGCCGCAGGTACTGAAACAAAAGAGTCAAAGCAACCTCCAGCATCAACCCCATCCGCACCTAAAGGTAGCAGTTAATACTTATTACCATTTAAGTGACAATCACCATTTGAAAAAAGGAACTTATGTGATCCGTAAAATGCCTTTACCTTCACACCGGGCCTCGATAATGACCTAAATAGCCATTACGAAGAAACGCTGAGACAAATTCACCACAAAAATGACAACACGTTGTTTCTTTTGGCTTCACCTCACACTCATCTGGTGCGTTTTGCAGTAGAGCATGAAGGGGTAAATCTGTGTAACCATGGTCCGTCACTTTTTGCTGCTGACGCTGTCTAAACGCACGTTGACGCTGTGCATGATGAAGTTTTCCTTTGAAGCTTTTTTGATATCTCTGGTTCGCTATTCGATGGTTTTGAATACGCGCTAGCTGTGAGCAGATTGAGCCACAATAGATATTTCCTCTGTCGCAGTGACTGCAGATAACCACTTGTTGGTGGCAGCGGGCACAATGATATAAACGAGCACTCTTTTCCATCGGCATTTTTGCCGACGAAAACTAGACTTTTGTTATATAAATGAAGATAATTCTTTTGGGTGGTGGTAGCAGTCGGATTACGAGTCTTGTAACTGTTACCAGTAGTCTTCGCCGACCCACCCTTTTTACAGAATCACTTCAAGCTTGTCACACGTTTTCTGAGAAAATGATCTTCAACAAAAATTGTTTCATGAGGCAGCCATGGATTGAAATGGCGATTGTGGCGGGTTATTGAGTGTGCTTTAGATGTTCGCCGCTTTTACGCGGATTGTGGTAGCCATCTACATTAGGTATGTATATTATGATTTTTTGTGAATTAGGACATATATAACTGAGCATTGTAATAAAATTACAAATAAATTCAGTAACATATAACAGTGGAATGGATTCTTAGGAAGAAAGTAAATGAAACAAAGGATTGAAAACAGCAAAAAACGTTGGTTGAAAAACAGAGAACAAGTTGTACCGAACAGTATTTTATTGGCTACGGTGATTCTTATATTAATATTAACGTTACTCGGTGGTTTAGGTCAAAAAGCGGTCACGGAACAGAGAATAGAGATGATATCGAAACAGCTAGCATACAAATATTGATTTAACAGCTGGTTAATTGAGTAAAATTTCATGCTACTGCGTTCATTGTTATTTACTAAATTTAGTATTGAATCAATGCTGGCTCAAAGAGAAATATACACAGTAATTGATAATAAATAATTTTTTTAATCGGTAATCTTTAGATCAAAGGGTTATGACATAAACGTAAAAATGTTCATTTAGGGGAGTTAAATAATGACCAAAGCGGAGTTTATTACTCAATTAGCTAGGAAGCTTAATGTCAGTAAAAAAATGGCTGCGGAGATTTGCAGTATAGCTTTTAGTGAAATAGCTAATTTATTAAAAAAGGGTGGTAAGATAACCTTACCAGGGTTCGGTACATTTGGTACCAGAAGTCGTGCTGCGCGATTAGGTCGTAATCCAGCAACAGGGGCTACCATAAAAATTCCAGCTGCTAAGGTAGCGTACTTCAGGTCAGGTGAAGCATTAAAAAACAAGATTGCGGGTAAAACAAGAAAAGCTAAGAAAACGTAGGGTAGTTGCCAAATTTTCTTGTAGCAATAAGCATATTTGAAAATGGCGGTATTTGTTGATTATCCTTAGCGCAAATTTTCCGGTTTGAATAAAAGAGATCTTGAGGTCTGGCAAGGGTGAATAAAAAACGCTGTGTGTAATTATGTTTTATTTCATACATCTGCGGTGGGGCTTTCTTTGATTTCTCAGGGCATTGGCCATATGCATTTATAATGCTTTGCAGATCATTTAAATCGTTTAATCGAGTGCCGGTAAACAATTTTACTAGGTTTAATTGTGGCTGGTTTTTTTAAGGGTCTAACTAAATCTTAGATAAGAGCTAAATTAGATTAAGTCATTTCAGTTTTTTAGATAAAAAATAAACTATTTCATGCGCAATTTTTATTGCAAATCGCGACAAACTCTGGAAGTAAATCAGCAATACCATCATAGGTATCAATGACTATTTGCAACGAGATGATTAAAGCCCTGATACCTGATTTCCCGTCAAATTTTTCTTTTGCCGATACTAAGTCTAACCCTGGTACATTTAGATCTATATTACCATAGCTACCAAGACTTCCTGCCCAATTTGGATGAGAAAATTCACATAAATATTCAAAAGCGTCCTTAAAGCCTTCATAATGCGCATCTGTATGGTCGATTGTGGTTAAAACGTTTATTGCTACAGGCATTAAATCATCTAATTTATTTCTGCTGCCGAGTAAAGCTTTTATTAGAAAAGCATCGATGTCTGTAATGTTGTCATAATCGATGGTATATTTTATTTTTTTATTTAATAGAAATAACAGCGCGGCAGTTTCAATTATTGATCTAGTTAAAATAGATGCAGATACATGACGCTCTAATCTAAATAGCTTGCAGCTATCATCTGCCAGTTCAGATACCCTGTACAACAAGATATTTCTAAGGCTATCAGCCTTAAACGGTAATTTTGAAGGAGTAGTTGGTTCAACGCGTTTTATTAGTGAACTTCGAATGTTTGCAGCGAGAGTTTCTGCATAAGTTAAGTCATCTGAGCGCGAATTCATTGGTACCTAAAAGCATCTTGATTAAATAAAAATACTAACACAAAATAATTGATTGCTCAATGTTCTCACAGATGGGATTCACACATAGCCTGATTGCCGTCATATTGCTATAGAAATTTTATTGCACGATACAAGTCGGCAGATACGAGAGCTTCTACTGGTAGGCGGCGCAAAGTTACTTTAACTTTCGAAGGAGGTGTTGCAATAGGTGCCCTAATTATGTAAAGATACCTCTCATATTTCCTGTAAATTTGCTAACAGGAATAATAGATGTGGGGTAGTAGAAGGATTAGAAATGGCAAAAGAAAAGAATTCTATCGTTAAAGGTAATGCCGTACCCTATTGGTTTGGCCCTTATTTTACTGATGCTTGCCATTGACGGTAATTGGTGTTGCCAAAGGCACTTCCACCTTAGCCTTAGTGCTAGATTTAGGTTCTTCATCAGCAGGTACTGCATACAAGTTGGCTTTTTGCAATGATGCAGCTAATTCCTCAGCACTTGGAAATGCTAGGCGATAATAACCCATTTTTCTTTCATGAGTCTCAGCAAGCCATTCGAGATGATCAGTTAAAATTTCTTTCGCTTTACCTTCAACCTTAGCTAAACAATCCGTGGTCAACGATTTAAAGCAATTATAAACGTCTTCGTTGAACTTTCTGCTAACCCCATTTTTGTCTTTATCAGCCCTGAAACTAACTCTGATATCCTCAATGGTCTGTTCTAAAATAGTAATGCACGTTTTGTTTTTTGTTTTTTCAAATTCGGCATACAAAAGGGTGACCACATATTCTATTTCCGCTTCCCACAAAAGATAGATATATTGAGGATAATGCCTCATTGTTCCACAACATAGTTTTTGGTCATCATATTTCCATATATCTGCTTGGCCAGGGTCAGGTGCATGATGGAATACTCTTAAAAATACTTCGCGATCCTGCAGCAATCGTTGAATCATTCCATCACAAAAACGCTTCGTCTTTTCTTGTTTTTCTTTTTCATCAACGTTCATTTTAAATAGAAGAACTTCATAATAATCGACTAGAGATTTCAGATCGTGAGGCTCTGTAATCACTTGACTGTACAATTGGAGCTGGGTCAGCAGCGTAAGATAAAGTTCTTCTTTTAAGTAATGACTTGCAAGATTCCTGATGTCAATAGCGTTTTTAAGGATACCCAGTGAAATTTCCGAATGCTTTAAAAGGGCGTGTAACATGCGCTCTTGATAGGCCGGTTGGTCAGCAACCTCTTGGAATGTTTTTATATCCGGGATAATCTGTAAAAACCTATCCGGGTAAGTTAATGCATCTTCAATTTGTGCGTGACTTGGCATAGCAGACCCTCTTCTTTTCAATGAAAGCTCACTTTTAAGTATAGCCATTTTTGATAAACGCTGCAGTTTAATCCGTTCATAGTGTAGGCAGTATACTATAATTTATAGATAGAGCCTATATGCAGAGGGTAACCCTATGGCATCACAACGAGAAGAATTCAGCCAATCACAGCGAGTCGAGACACGTCAACAACTCGCCCAGCATTATACTGATAATAAAGATAAAAGAGTGGCTGGTGATGCACTCGTATCCGTTAAAGGTGTCAAATACCGGGCTGGTGATGCCGATAAAAAATACATTGCGCTGCGACGGGATGATACCTTAGTTCGTGAAGCAGATCCTGATTATAAATTCCACATTAATGTTCATGATGCGCAATTACCACTTGCCTGGGCGATTGTCGGCGAAATTTGTGCTAGCCACGGATTGAGCGGTATGAAAGTGATGAAACAAAGACCAACAGATGACCCAGAACAAGCCAAAAAAGTCATTACAGTTTATAGCCGCACAACAACCAAAGAATCAGATATGATTGCAGCCTTAAAAGAAATACACCAAGAATTTTTAAGGAATAATATCAACCCAGCAGAACTAGCTACCTGTGATGGCAGAATTAAGCTGGGTGAGCAAGTAACGCCGTTTATCAGTTATCGAGAAGAAGACCAAGGACGTAAAAGACATTTTATCCCCTCTGAACGTTACCGAGATATTTACGTACCAAATAATGTCTCCGATCCAGAAGAAGGGCGATTACCGATACACTATGCTGCTGAAAGTAGCGATGCCAATTTAATTGCGCATATATTAAAAATTGCGCCAGAGACGATTAATGCGCAAGACCGGAAAGGACAAACACCTTTACATTTGGCTGTAATCAGTAAAAATGCTGCTTGTATAAAGGTTTTGCTGCAAAATGGGGCGAATCGGAATCTCCAAGATAATGCAGGCGATAAACCAGCAGACAATTGTAAAATTCCTGAGATAATAAATCTATTTAAACCTAACGCAGATTTAACGCTTACAGCAACCGAGCGAGCACCATCAAAGCCTGTACCAATTCTTGTTCAGGAAGAAGAAGAACGCAAAGCACCCATAGTGATGGGGTTTGGCTTTTTAATAAAACAACCAAAGGCCAGCACTGCACTATCACCACCACAAAATCCAACTACTTCTGCTGTTACCAAGGAATCTGCGCTAAAGCTCAGTGAACAAGCACAAATATTACCAAGGTCTCCTATCCAACTCGCAAGCGAAGACAAACCACCATCAAGTCATGCGGGACCTGTTTCACCTACAGTGAATGTGCTTTCATCCTCAACAGCAATTGCCAAAGAAAGTAGTGTTACACTTTCTGTATCACCTACCAGCAGTGGTATAGAAAGTGTAGAAACAAAACAACCTGTTGGAAGTTTTGCACAGATTACGCAGAGTTTAACTGGGCATCCAACACCCATGCCGACACATTCACCTCTGCGATCTGGGCAAGAAAAGCAGATTATTGACATAGCCGATGCTACATGTCTCAAAGAAACCGACATTGAGCAGTTAAATAGTGAGCAAATCCAAAACGTATTTCATATCGTTCAAAGTGCACAACATCGTTCTGATCGCATTTCTGAACTCATTATTTCTGGATTAGCCAATAACAAAGTAAGTCTTGATCAAATTAAAGATTTAACTGCAGGAATGAGAGAAAAGCTGAGTGCTGATTTAGCTGTAAAACAAAGCACGTCGACTTTAACAATTGAAAATGTTATGCAAGCGTTAAAAGAAATGAGCAGCAAGAAAGAAACACCGACCATAAGTAGTGCTACAGTTGGTATGAACCCACCAAAAATGGGGTCGCAATAATTAAATTTTGCTTTACGATCTTTTTGGCATTCTTTCAAAGGAGATTGTACCCGTTATCAAGCGCAGCTTACCAAACGCATTAGACGGTACAAAGCATAACAAATAACTTGTCTATATGAGATATATTCAGTAGGTGTATGGCGGTGGTGTTTATCAATAAACATCCATTTTGCATTACCATCTTCAAGAATCTTATATTGTCTGGCTTTTGACATTGACATCTCCTTAAAGGTAAATTCAGCGACATAATTAAGATTAAAGAGTGAAGTATAGACCAAGTGGAAACAGTCAAACTGATCTTTGGGCTGACGGGTGCTCTTGATTAATGCAAAGCTGTTATTTGTGATAATGTGTATTATCACAAATAGTAATATATGCTAGTTTAGCCCATCATTACTTCTGGTGAATGGTCAGTAAATTGTTGACCAAGATGCACTAGATAGTACAAAAGATGTTATTAGAGTTACCGCCGATATTGTTTGATTCTTCTCAATAGAGACGTGCTGAAATGCACTCAAATTTGATATTTAGATATTTTTTACTAAAATTAGTTAATGAATGTATTAATCTATCGCAATCGAGTATACACCTGAACATGAGATCATTTATGACCCACGTTGATATTAAAAATGACCGTGATAAGTATCTTTCTAAGATTTTAGAATCAGATGCACAGTACAAGCTAGTTATAGCTGGCCCCGGTACTGGCAAATCATACACCTTTAAGCGGCTTCTCGAAGTGAAACAAGGAAAAAGGTTAGCGGTAACTTTTATAAATAAATTAGCCAAAGACATGGAAAAAAATTTATCTGGACTTGCGGAAGTAAGAACTTTCCACTCATTATGCAGAAAGTTACTTCATGAGTTATTACCCGAAGGTATTGATAATCTTTTCATTTTCTTCCCTAAGTTAAACCAGATAATAACCGAAGATGCTAAGTTACTTTGCCCAAATATTATTATACAAGGCGATACTATACAGAATGCATTTCAAAAGTTTGATGTGACTAACGAAGCAATAGCATTCTTTATGGAACGTGCTAATTTCTATAATGCTGTGGGTTTTGATGATTCAGTTTATCGAGTAATATTGGCATTCGAAAAAAATAATAGCAAAATTCCTCAATTCACACAGATTGTGGTAGATGAGTTTCAGGACTTTAATGCTCTCGAAGTAATTTCATCGATTATTTGGCTATAAAAAGTCCTATATTAATAGTAGGTGATGATGATCAAGCACTTTATCATTTCAAAAATGCCACGCCAGAATATTTGAGAAAAAAAGCAAAAGACTTAAAATATGCTAAGTTTAGTTTGCCTTATTGTAGTAGATGTCCCGAAGTTATAGTTAAAATAACTAATCATATTATTGAACAAGCAAAGCAAGCTGGAAAATTAGATAATCGTATTAATAAAAAATTCTTATGTTATACACCAGATAAATCAAGTGATAGCCAAAAATATCCGTTATTGATTCATGCAAAATGCACAGTTCAAAGTAATAATGTACCTTATATGTCAAAATACATAGAAAAGACCATAAAAGCCATTCCTAATGAAGATATTAAGGAGTCAATTGAAAAAAATTATCCAACAGCATTGATTATTGGCCCATCCCAATATCTAGGCCAGATCCATGAATATCTCATGCAAAAATTTACGAATGTGATCTACAATCCTAAGAAACTTGATAATACTTTGCAAAAGATGGAAGGATATTCTTGCCTACTGAAAAACAGCAAGTCTAATCTCGGTTGGAGAATAATTATAAAACATGATTATTCAGTAACAAACGTTAAAGGCTTAATTGAGTTATCAGTTAAGAATAAGCTGAATTTGTTTGATATTCTGCCAGATGAATATATTGGATCACATATGTTTCGATTGGAGCTTTTAAAAAAATTGATAGATGGCGGAAGCAATTTAACTAATGATGAAGAATTAAATCTCAGTCAATATTTCGAAATGAAAAGCGATGAATTACTTCGCAAAATTAATTTGAACGAAGAACAAATCGAGATTGAATTTAATCGTGAAAATGAGGGGTTAATTGTTAATGGAAGTGACCCAATAATTCAACTATCAACTTATAATGGCTGCAAAGGGTTAGATGCTGGTCATGTATACGTAGTAGGGTTTGATCAGGATATGTCAAAGCCAAAGCAAATTCCTAGTACAACTGAAGTATGTCAATTTATTGTGGCTCTTACACGTACGCGAAAACAGTGTCACTTTCTAACGACGAAACGTTTATTTGGAAAACCAAGCCAGTCGTCAATGTTTCTTGATTGGCTGCCCAAAAACAGTGTTGAAGTTATTAAAGTAAATAAAGACTATTTCAAATAAATCTATAAATTGTTTAGTTTCTTGTATTTCTCTTATTCGTGCCGCTCTTTAGTTCAATTTCATTATTTCCATCGATAATTACACTAGGCTGGCTCCCTACCGCTCTTGCTGCAATAATAGGTTTTATAGTAGGTATTTCTTTTAGTAAACAAACTATCAAAAATAAATGCTCTATCATTCGCTACAATTAATCAAAACAATATCTTGCACTGCTTGGTCGTTTGCAAAATCAGCTGGTGATATGTATCCTGCAGAATTAAAGTTAATGGTAATCCCAACGGATTTGAAACATTTGTAAACATACTCGGAACAAATAAAAGTATTGTTTCCAATGTCTATATTCTCACCATTGTTTATAAGTAAATCTCTTTTAACGATATGCAAGGCGATAGCAGCAATATGTTCACTATCATAAGTAGACCCTAGTAAATCGACAGCTTCTTTTGATAGATTTGATATATTTTTCTCTGCGAACTGATCATGACGAGCAATAAGAATTTTGCCTGGATAACCTTTGTTTGTTTCGTTATAGTTAAAAGCATAATAACTTAATGGCACAGTTCGAACGCCAATTGACTCAACACTTTCTAATACCATAACTCTATTGATATCTTCTAAGCGAAGAATTAAAGCCACATGGCTCCAAATGCTCTTGGTTGCTTCTTCAATTAGTACTGAAAAGTTACTTGTTCCTGAACACAGTAGGATATCACCCGAACGAATTAACTCTCGTGCTTCTGCATAATTTTGTGGTTCTTGTGTAGAAAATATGTCATTTGAAATAGCCAAAGTATAAATCCTTACTTTCAATGTAACTAATAGTCATAATTAAATGATTGTAGCACAGAATAGAAAACTGCTAACCGATGAAAGTATTGTGTAAAAAGATTCATCTTTAGTAACATTGACATATTTTAAGGCGGACCCGAGCGTATTTTACGGATACAATAATAGATGTATTTTTATACTTAGCGTAAACATAAGCTTGATATAGAAGTTCTTAAGTGTTCAACCTTTTGTTTTTTGCTGATTTATGCCGTTCTTTTAGTTCAATATCATTATATCTATCAGTTATTGCACTTGAACTATGTCCTGCATCATCGCGCACATGTGCAACTGGGCGACCGCGTTTATTGATATCGTCAGATATACCTGTGTGACGAAGCCAGTGTACGGTAGCCGCCTCTAAGGCATCTGCATCGGTTCTAAATCCTTTCTGTTTCAACCGCTCTATAGCCCTATTAAAACAGTCCTGGATGAGCCGGCGGATATGTCGGGTACTGGTCATAGCCCCTTGGCCTTTTTCTTTTGGTATAAGCGCTGTCTGTTCGTTTGGTGAGGGGAGGAGAGATAAGCCTTGGCTCTGGCGGTATCGCTTCAAAGCACTGAGCATGTCATCGCTAACGGCTATATCTCGTAGTTTATTCCCTTTGCCAACAGTCTTAAACCACCAATTTTCGTTACTATCTTGATAAAAATGTCCCATCTGAGGGATCCAGCGTTGGCTAGCTGCAAGCTCTGATACCCGTAAGTACAGCAAATAGAGCGCAGAAATAATAAATAAGGTTCGCTCATGTTTCTCAGGACCTTCTGAAGCCATCCCCTTAACTGTTTCTAAGCACTGTTGCCATTGTCTATCTGTTAATCGCATTACGGCGGGTTGTTTTTGCCGTTTTTGTAAATATTTACTCTTTTGGCGGATTAGTACGATTGGATTAGCAGTTATCTTTTCTTCCAAGAGAAGATAATTATAAAAGCTACTGAGTACTGTAAAAATTTCCCGAATTGCTTTTGGCGATAAATGATAATCTTTCTTATCGGCTATAATACCTTTTTTATGTTCAGGCTTAGTCACAGATATAACAAACGGACGCCATTGTGGATTCTGAAGCCGTTGGCCATTTTCTTTGATAAATCGCGGTACGCGTGCAAAACCTATCCATGATTTAGGTGGTTTAAGACAAAAAGCAAGATAGCTTTCAATATCAATTCTTTTTAATTTTAAAAT
>Ga0206997_10235_pt2 | contig 12601 bp, 9 predicted proteins | sample Alteio_BWMinCont_3_FD_153478 | JGI IMG/M metagenome (GOLD analysis project Ga0206997, IMG submission 153478) | Enriched cells from forest soil in Barre Woods Harvard Forest LTER site, Petersham, Massachusetts, United States -... | ecosystem: Environmental > Terrestrial > Soil > Temperate forest >...
TAATAATTTCTATTCATCTACTGGCCCTACTGTAGTAAACACTACACGTAGCGCTTTTAACTACCAGGTGGTAAGTAGCCTTAACCTGTTTACAGGGTTTTATAACTATGCTACCTGGAAGGCAGCTAAACTGAACCAACAAGCTGCTTCGCTGACACTGGAACGTGCAAAACAACAGATAGAGCTTGATGTAACGCAGACCTACCTGCAACTGATACTGGACCGTGAACTAGCTGTACTGGATAGTGAGAACCTGGTGATCTCTGTAAAAAGAGAAGATCAATTAGCAATGCTGACAGATGTGGGCCGTAAATCTAAAACAGACCTGTACCAGCAAGAAGCGCAAACCAGCAGTGACAAACTATTGCTGATCAATGCCCAGAATAGGCTGCGCAGTGATAAAATAACCCTGCTACAAAAACTGAGGATAGACTCTACAGATAAGTATGATTTTGCGGACATACAAGTGGAAGATGATGCTGCAGCAGACAGATATGGGAACCGAGATGTATTGGTTACAGAGGCACTGCACGACAGGGTGGATCTGAGATCGGCAGCATTAAACACGCAGGCTGCAGACTACAATATTACCAAGTACAAAAGTGGCTATCTACCCAAGGTAAGTCTGAATGCTGGCTTGTATAATAATGGTGCGTATTTTAATACGCTGAATGTAAATGGCCAGAATGAAAATGTAGGAACACAGGCTCCTATACTGAACCAGTTAGGCAACCGAATATATGGCCTGGTGGGGATCAATGCAAGCTGGTACATTTTTGATAAGTACTACACGAGGTCTAATGTAGCAGCTGCTAAAATACAGGCTGATAATACACGCATCGATTACCAGGATACACTAATAGGCCTTGTAGCCGATGTGAAACGGGCTCACAATGATTATGTAAACGCAGTGCAGCAAATGGAGACCGTTGGTGCAGGGCTTACCGCTGCACAAAAAGCATATGATGCTGTTAATGGCCGCTACCAGGTTGGTGCCAGCGATTTTATAACAGAGGCCAATGCTCAACTGGTATTGCTACAGGCAGCACAAAGTAAAGTGCAGGCATCAGTAAATATGATGCTGCAAAAGAAGGTGATAGATTACTATACAGGAAAGGATATAATACAGTAGTAGATGATCTACATAAATGAACAATGCCAGGAGTAGTTGCTCCTGGCATTGTTCATTTATGATATTTTGATGATTTACTTCACCTGCTCTTTATATACCTCTGGCCTGTCATGATTTACAGGTAGCCCTAATGATTCATAGATATAATCCTGCACTACGGTGCGTACATTGAGCCGGTTTATTTTGTTGTTGTCGGCAGATGGATAGACACGGTTGGAGAGGAATACGAATACTACTCCTGTGCCAGGATCGGCCCAGGCACACGTGCCGGTAAAGCCCTGGTGGCCAAAGGTATAACCGGTGGAGCGATCACCTGAAGGGCCGCCATCATTAGCATCGTTCGACGGTTTGTCAAAACCAAGACCTCTGCGACTGAGTTTGGTATTGTAGGCTGTGAAATAATTTATGGTCTCTTCTTTAAAATATTTTCTGCCTTTGTATGTTCCCTTGTTCAGCAACATCTGGAAGATGGCTGCTACATCGTCTCCGGTAGCAAATATACCCGCATGTCCCGCCACGCCCCCTAGCATGGCTGCGCCGGGATCGTGCACATAACCCAGCACCTGCTCGTGACGGAAAAACATGTCGTACTCGGTAGGGGCAATCTGGATTTCTTTGAATTTGTTTAGTGGTAAGTAGGTGATATGTGTTAGCCCCATGGGTTTATAAAACTGCTCATCAGCATATACGTCTATGCTCTTACCAGTAACCTGCTGTACTATTGCAGCCAGGAAATAAAAATCCAGATCACTGTATACAAAGTGACCTTTATTTTCAAGCGGACTAGTTAGTATGCGGTTCCAAATGGTATCGGTATAATCGCTGCGCAAGTAAAGGTCTTTGGCTACAAGTGTATTGTACCTGTCGCTTTTACTTTGACGATAGAGTTCTTTTTTCAGGTTGCCATTTGCATCAAGAGTTTCTTTGTAGAAGGGGATCCAGCTTTTAAGGCCTGCCTGATGCAGTAGTATGTCCCTTATTTTGAGTTTGGCTTTATCTGTTCTTTTGGTTATGGGCAGGTAGTCGCCCAAGGTTTTATCCAGATCTATCTTCCCGGTTTCATACAGGTGCATAACAGCCAGTGTTGTAGCTACTACCTTTGTCATAGAAGCAACATCGTACAGCGTATTGGTATCTACTGCATGGTCTTTTGAATAGGTGTAGTATCCAAATGATTGGTCGTAAAATACTAACCCGTTTTTTGCTGCTACTACCCTGCAACCCGGGAAGGCACCATCCTGTATGCAGCGTTGTATAAACAGATCCAGCTTATCTAATGCTGTGGCATCTTTTACACCAGCATCAGAAGGCAGTATTACCTTTACCAGATTGCCGGGATCGGCAATGACAGGCTGTATAATGCCCGTGTTTGCTCCAGGCTTTTGTTCCACAATCGGTGCACTGATCTCAACCGGTGGATGCACCTCTATGCATGGCGGTGTTACAGGTAACTTGCCTTTAGGTTTTAGTTTCTTCAGCAATACTGCTGCTACTGCACGCTCGCTGGTGCTATCGTCCTCATAAGCTACTATGGCCGAATTAGGTCTGCAGAAACTTTGCATAGCATAGGCATTGCCCATGAGCGCTATAATAACATTTTTCTTGTTCTGTGCCTGTTGTAAGAATAAACGCTGTGTAAGATCCAGGCCATAATTGTTGCCGGGATTGAAACCAAGGTTATGTACGCCAATTACGGTAACATCATTTTCGCTGCTTTTGTCCAGTATCTTGTTTGCTTCATTAATGGTATAGCCTGATGGCAACCATGTGGCCTTTATATACCCCAGGTTGTCGTTCAATGCATCGTATAGTGGTGTTGGTGCAGCTGCATTTACACCAATGTATGCAACACGCATATTTCGGTTCATCTTATTCAATATTCCATTGTCATCGCGCACGAGAGTAACTGCGCTTTTTTCTATCATACGCCTCAGCGATACCGTGTATTGATTGAGGTCATTGGTAACGTTGTTCGGGTTAACATCCTGCACATGTGCCAGACCTGCGTCATACTTGGCTCCCAGTATTTTTTTTACATGTGCTTCCAGTTCTGCATCAGTTATCTGACCTTCTGCAAGTGCAGTTTTTATTTTTGCTATTGCAGTGGGCACATCCTGGCTAAACAACAATACATCGTTACCAGCTTCAAGCGCGCGAAGGTCTGCATCGCCAGGTGCAAAATATTTTGCTACGCCCTGCATATTCAGCGCATCAGTAAATATCAAACCCTTATAGCCCAGTTGGTTTTTTAAAACACCTGTTATGGTGTTTTTTGACAATGAAGTGGGAACGTGTGGTTCGGTTTCAAGACTTGGCACTTCAAGATGGGCAACCATAATACTTTTTACGCCCGCCCATATCAATTGCCTGAAAGGATAAAATTCAAGCGTATCCAATTGTGCTACCGATTTGCTCACCAGTGGCAGGTCTTTGTGCGAATCTACATACGTATCGCCATGCCCCGGGAAGTGCTTGGCGCAAGCCATGATACCATTGTCCTGTAAACCCCTCATATAGGAGATACCCAGTTTAGATACCCAGGCTTTATTTTCACCAAAAGAACGACTGTTGATAACAGGATTAGCAGGATTACTGTTGACATCTATTACCGGTGCAAAATCTATATGCACCCCTAGCCTTTTGCATTGGTAAGCAATGGTCATAGCCAACCTGTATGCGAGTGCAGTATCGCGTGCTGCGCCCACCATCATTTGTCGGGGCATATCCTGCACACTATCCAACCGCATGCCCAACCCCCATTCTGCGTCCATAGCTATAAGTAAAGGTACCTGTGCGCTGTGTTGATACTTATTGGTAAGGTTTGCCTGCCTTACCGGCCCGCCCTGCATAAATATGAGGCCGCCTATCTGGTGAGCTGCTATGAGTTTTGTTATTGTCTCTTCATTAAAGTTTTTGCCGCCCGAATACGCCGCTACCATAAACAGCTGGCCTATTCGTTCGTCTTGGTTCAGCATTCCATAAGTGCTGTCTATCCATACCGACCTGGGAGCATTGGGAAGCGTGTATTTCATTTTTGCCTGCCCATAGGCTATGGTAAAGATGAACAGCGCTGGTATAAATGCCGTGCAGAAGTTTTTAAACGTCATGAAACAAATGTAGGCAATGGATATTAATATTCGGCGCGCACGAGCCGGAAGCTTTGCATTTACTGCTGTTGTGATGATAGTTATGCAGGAGCCCTGCCAGTGCGTATCTGGTAGAGCTTTATGGTAATTCCTATTAACCGATCAGTATGTTCTTGAGTGTTTCTACCTTCAGCGGTTTCTCAATAAAGGCAGTGACCAAAGGTTGGCTATTGGCTTTTTGTTTGTCAAAAGAGTCGATAGAAGAAGAAAGGATATATATGGTGATGTATTTTTTAATGATATCAGCCTGTGTATTTAAAATATCGAGCACCTCCCAGCCATTTAGGTTGGGCATATTAATATCTAACAGTAATATAGTAGGTACAGGTTCTTTGATGTAGTTTTCTAGTATATATGTAACGCCTGCTTGGGGATCTGTAAATGCCAATACTTTAGCACCAGGCAGTATTTTCTTCAAAAACATTTTGCTGATCATATTATTGCCTGGATCATCGTCAATAAGCAGCACACGTTCAGGTATATCTTTAGTCATGTGTATCAATTTCAGTGGAATACCGCCTTAGTAATAGAGTTGTTGTTTGATATTTATATAGGGTTGTAATATACGGCAAATTATTTTTTTGCCTCTCCTTTAATGATGCTTTCCAGATCATCTTCCACACTTTTGTCCACGCTTTCAGTAATACGACCAACTTCCTCGTGGTCTTTAAGCAGTATGATGGTTGGTACAAGTGTGATCTTATATTTAAGATGTTCTGAATTTTTTGTTGTTTTCTGTTTGTCAACCCCAAACATGGTGTACTGGGTCATTGGGTAGGCGCTTTGCTGCAATACTTTGTACAATTTAGGCACCAGATTGTGAGAATCATCGCACCAGGTACCCATAAAAACAACTAGCTCATATGCGGGCAGCTTCTTCTTTAGGTACGTAACTGCGGCTGCATCTGGTTTATAGCCGGCTGAGCCAGCCTTGAACCAGTCGAATGTTTGTTCTGCATCCAGATCGCCGAAGGTGCAAGCGCCATTGTAAATTACAGAGCCGTCTTCTTTGTCTTTAGAAACATCGTATTTCTTCTGCGCGCCTGCTGCGAGGCTGCCCAATAACAGGACTGATAAAAAGATGGCTTTCATGATTTAGCTAAGCTGGTTGCGTATGGTGAGTAATTTATTGCGCAGGTGCAGCAACGACTTTTTGAGGTCTATGCTCTGCACTGTTACATTTTTTTCTTTTAGTTTAGCCCTGGCCCCGCTTATAGTGTATTTTTTTTCTTTCACAAGGTGGTAGATACCTCTTATTTCCCGCACCTGTTCCGGTGTGTAAAGGCGGTCGCCCTTGCGGGTGGTACGCACTTTAAGCTCAAATTCGTTGGTCCAGAAACGAATATGAGATGTATTTAGTTTGAATAGTTTTGCTACCTCGCCTATGGAATAGTATTGCTTTTCACCGTTCCATCCGTCTAAAATGTTGCCTGTTGTTTCAGTAGTTGCCGCTTCCTGTTCTTTCTCTGCTTCTGTTGGGCGACGGCGGAGTACCACTTTTTTCTTAGGCTTAGCAGGCGTATTTGTACTTTCTGCTGGCGAAAAATGATCTTCGAAAACCTGCTCTGCCGGTTCTGAAGCAGAAGGGGTGTTTGCTTCTGCTGTTTCCTCGTGTCCGGGTTCAGTTAGCTCTTCAGCTGAAGGTTTTGCTTTTTTTGCTTTTGCAGGGCGTCCCACAGCATTTAACTGCTCGGGTATTATTTCCTCTCCAAACAATGTAAGCACGCGTACACTCATACCCTGCAAATTATGCAAATTGTTTGATTACGTACCATTCATGGCATTGCTAATTAAAGCTTTCTTAGTTTTGCAGGATGCATTCACTTATTATATTCGCATCGGGCAGGGGCAGCAACGCTGCGGCTATTATAGACCATTTTAAACAAAACGGCAAAGCCACGGTAGCGCTCATTGTAACCAATAACCCAGATGCAGGTGTGCTGGAAATAGCTGAACAGGAACGTATTCCTTTCCTTATTATTGACAAGACATCTATAAAAGAGACTTTGCTGATAGAACAAATGAGGGATTACAAACCATCATTAATAGTATTGGCGGGCTTTATGTGGAAGATACCAGGCGCAATAGTAGCGGCTTTTAGAAACAAGATCATTAATATACACCCGGCTTTACTGCCTGCATACGGCGGTAAAGGTATGTACGGGCATCATGTACACCATGCCGTACTGGAAGCCGGGGAAAAAGAAACCGGCATAACCATACACTATGTGAATGAGCATTATGACGAGGGCGATATTATAATGCAGGCCCGTTGTAAAGTGCATGCCGATGATACCGATGATACACTTGCTGACCGGATACACGTGTTGGAACATTTTTACTACCCAAGAACAGTAGAATACTTACTAGGGTAGTGAGTACATCCCAATAGGCTTACCGTCGGTAACTCGCACAATTCAATTACTTTTGCGAGCATTATATAATTAATTGCAGTATATGGTACTTCCTCAACATCTATCCATTGATATATTAAGTAAATGGAATAATAATATTGTCATTCCTGACAAATAACTGCGCGTATAGCACATAACCGGGCTTACCTGGATGAAAAATTAAAAACCGATAAGACCTTTTATGGTGTGAATACCGGATTTGGTTCTTTATGCAATGTGCGCATAGAGCCCGATGAGCTATCCCAACTACAGGAAAACCTGGTATGCAGCCATGCTTGTGGCATGGGTGACGAAGTACCTGAAGAAATAGTGCGACTGATGCTGTTGCTGAAGGTGCACGGACTAAGCCAGGGCTATAGCGGTGTGCGGCCCGAATTGGTACAAAGGCTTGCAGACATGTACAACCAGGGCATACACCCTGTGGTATATGAGCTGGGCTCGTTAGGGGCAAGTGGCGATCTTGCCCCATTGGCGCACATGAGCCTGCCGCTGCTGGGTAAGGGTGACGTTAACTATAAAGGACAGAAACACAAAGCTAAAGATGTATTGGGCAAGCTGGGCATAAAGCCTATGACACTTGCAGCCAAGGAGGGATTAGCGCTGCTGAACGGTACGCAGTTTATGAGCGGCTATGGTACATGGGCGCTTATGACTGCAAAAAGACTGCAGGTGTGGGCCGATGTTACCGGTGTACTTTCGGCCGATGCATTTATGGCTAAGGGTGAACCTTTTAGTCATGCTTTGCACAGGGTTCGTCCACACAAGGGGCAGATAGCCACAGCGCAAAGGCTAAGGGGATTATTGCAGGGAAGTCCGCTGCAGGCAGAGTATAAAGAGCAAGTGCAAGACCCATACTCCTTCCGTTGTATGCCACAAGTACATGGCGCTACCAAAGACGTGATAGATACGGTTTGTAATGTGATGGAGATCGAGATCAACTCAGTTACAGATAACCCTATTGTTTTTCATGATGAGGATGCAATAATGAGCGGAGGTAATTTTCATGGCCAGCCACTGGCGCTGCACCTTGATTTTATGGCTATAGCAATGGCAGAGCTGGGTAGTATTGCAGAGCGACGCATATACCTGATGATAAGCGGGCAGCGCGGATTGCCCAACTTCCTGGCGCCTGATGCAGGGCTGAACAGCGGTTTTATGATCGCTCAATACACTGCCGCATCTATAGTAAGCCAGAATAAGCAATTGTGTACGCCAGCATCTGTAGATTCTATAGTAAGCAGCAACGGACAGGAAGACCATGTGAGCATGGGGGCTAATGCAGCAACCAAGCTATATAAGGTGGTAAAAAATGTACAGCGTATATTAGCTATAGAATTGCTTGTGGCTGCACAAGCCCTTGACCTGCGCAGGCCATTACAAACATCTGCCCCACTTGAAGCTGTGTGGCAGGCTTTTAGGAAAGAGGTAAGTTATATGGCCGGAGACCGGGTGCTGCACGATGATATGGTAGCTGCAGAACTATTTTTAAACAATGATCCGCACCAGTGGATAAACGCATAATGAACAACGGGCAGAAAAATTATATCGTTACTCAATGCTACGGTAATGAAGGCATTTTTTATGAGTGTGCCTTTGCACTCTTGTCTCTAAGCCGGCTATACGATAAAGGATTTCTGCCCGATACTGAAATATGGATATATACAGATAAGCCTGAATGGTTTTCCCGTTTTAAAGATTGCCCGCTGCCATTGCATTTCAGGCAAATGGATGAACGCACAATTGCGCAGTGGAAAGGGGAGAACAATTTTGTACACCGGTTAAAAATAGAATTGCTGCGCGACCTTGCACAAAGTAAACAGGGCAATATATTGTACATGGATACGGATGTAGTGCTTACTCATGATATAGCCAGTATATTAACAAACATAGACAAAGGTGAGCTGTATATGCATGTGCAGGAAGGCAGGGTAAGTAATGGGGGTAACCCGGTACTTAAAAAGCTTTCAGCGTTCCTGAGCAGCAGCAGTGAAATGAAATCTACAGATCATGGCATCGCCCAAACGTACATGTGGAATGCGGGTGTGCTGGGGTTTAATACAATGCATATACCCTTACTGGAAAAAGTACTCACGCTTACAGATAAGATGTACATACTGTATCCTAAACATGTAGTGGAGCAATTTTGCTTTTCGTACTTTTTCCAGAAAACCAACAATGTGAAATCGGCTACCCCTTATATCATCCACTACTGGAACCTTAAAGAAATGAGGGAAGTGTTCAGCAGCTTCTTTGGTCATTTCAAACACGCCTCCTGGGTGGAGCTTACAACACTAGCCTCCTTGCTGCAACCCCACATCTATATGCAGGAAAAGGCAAACTTTTATGCCGGGCGTAGCATTGCGGATAAGCTTAAAAAAGATAAATGGCATCCTCATATTCCAGACTGGCAGCAGTTATTGCATCAGTTGTAATAGCTGTTTAATTGCATCCTGGTTCTCACTGTTATAAATGGAATTATAAAGATCGTTCTTCTCCGTTTGTGTGAGGTGAAAATTAAGCGCAGCTATTTTTTGTTTGGGTACGTATTGCAACGTTACAAAGTGCAGTTTGCCATCCATAGCGCTGGCTGCATAATCTTTTAGGTAGCCGTGATTGTATGATTGGAAAACTTCCCACTTATTCTGGATGATAAACAGAGGGTCAGATATCATCCCCCCTACAGAAGTTTCGTCGGTACTTTTAAAAACTTCATATTCGCGTGTGTCCCTTATCTCCAGTATTATTACATTATGCGTGTTGTGCTGTATCCAGTTGCGCAGAGCATAAATGTACCTGCTGGCTGCTTCTGTACCAAAATTATCACGCATGCCGGCATCCATTACATTAATGTGTGGCTGTGATGGCAGCTTTACTATAGGTAATATAAAAGGGAATGTAGCGTTCATACGCAGGGCCGACGTAAGGCGCATATTATAAGGCTCGCAGTTAGCAAACAGCGTAGCATAGTCTATTGCATCAATAGGTGGGTGTACCGTATCGGCAAGCGTATATTCCGGTCGTGTAAGATATGCTACAGGTTGCGATGATATCATTAATCTGCGACCATCGTTTACTACCGTGCTGTTGAGCAGTATTTGTGGTACCGTACCATTGGCCTCACGAGCCCTGGTGTCGCCTATCTTTTTATCCAATACTCCATCTGTATTGCGTATCAATTCCTCTTCCATAGCATAGCCCCTGTCCTTGGTATAGGTATGGCCAGCTACTATTATCTTGTTGAATGGTGAAATGAAATCTACGCTCGCAAAAGAAAATATGATAGCATTAAGGAGGTCCTTGCCGATATTTACCTGGTACTTAATATTGTAAGGGTCTTTGATCTTACCTTGCTGGTAATCATCGTGTACTGCCCGCCAGTAGGCTGCACCTATCATACCACCCGATGCCCCTGTAACCAATACTGTATTTCTGAATAACATGCCGTGGGTGATGCTGTCAATGTATTGCAAGGCATGGAATGTCCAGTAGGCAGAGCGCAGACCGCCGCCGCTTACTGTTACTACTATTAGCGGAGGTTCTTTACCGGCTGTGTCTGCTACATGTGTTTTCCATTTGTCCAGGCGGCCCTCTTCTTGTTCTTTGTCCTGCTGGTACTTTGTGTGGTTAAATAACTGGTGCAGGTGCTCATAAGTATATTGTGGTTGTTCAATAACCGGCAATTTATTGTTTATACCGTTTGCTATGCTGCGGAGATCCATAATACCATAATGTACCATGATGATGATAATAGAAATGGTGATCACCAGGCCTATTGTCTCCCAGGTGCGCATAAAATATTTAAATGCAGCAGCTATCCCCATCATTATGGAAAATAGAATAAGAAAGCTACCCCCTGCAGGGATACGGAAGGCAGGTTCGTGCATAAAGATCCCTAAAAACAGCAGGAGTAAATAAGATGCAATGGTTGCAAAAACAGCATTGCGGTGATGCCGCCTGAAGATAGTTGCTAGTATGCGGGATGGGTATGATTCAAGATCGGCAAAATGCTGTATGCGAAATGTGCCGGATAAGTAAGTCGTTGCAGGTACTATGTCTATTTCATAGTCGAGTGTATCATAAGGAATGATCTCGCGGATAACAGATGGATTGGTGATCTTGGATAGCACAACCTTAAGCAGGTCTCTGCCCACCCTGAAAAAGTATGCAAACGATACTATTGCTATCAAAGTGAAACCCAGGTAGAACCCGAGCTGCAGCAATATAACCTGTGTAAGACTGGTGCGTTCTTCAACCAATTGAAAGCGGGTGCATACAATAGAATAGAAAACAAGGAAAATAAGCGGAAGCAGCGAATTGTTGAAACAATAAATAAGGAAGGCATGCCTGCGTGCGCCCATATAGGGTATGCGCTTGCTGTGTATAATGAATGTGGTGATGTGCCACGTCATTATAAAGATGGATGTGCAACACCCCAGCAAAAGCATACTAAGGAAATTGATGTGCCCAAGGTATTCGGGCGCTAAAAACAGGCTGGATGCGCCAAAGTGGGAGGCAAAGTTGCCGGTAATAGTGGCAAACAGGATAAACCAGAAGACAAGCAGCAAGTGGTATTTGCGGAATTGCAGCAAAAACAGTTGTATGGGTAAAAAGTAATAAATGCTTTTCAGCGTTTTCCTCATCTGCGGTCAGGGCCTCTTTTATAGCTCAATCTACGCATTTTTCTGTATCAGGTTGTGACCTGTTTCTTTTGAGGTAATATAATATACAGGTTTACTATAAGAGACATCAACAGGAACATAGCTACCAGTTGGTGGCATTCAGCCAGAACTTCAAATAGTCCAAATTTTCCAGGCACAATATGAGGTGCACTCAAAACAGTGATGATACCCAACAAAACCTGCAGGCATACTAACCCCAGCGTATAGCCACTGGTTTTGCGCAAAATATCTGCATTCATTAGTTTTGCCAGCGCCGCTACACGCATATACCACGCAATTACAAAGACAAATAATAGGTATGCGATAGTGCGATGAATGAAGTGTACATTAATTTTATTATCCGTAAGGCTTTCTGTACCCAGGCTTGCGGGCAGTATCATACCGTTTATGGTGGGCCAGGTGGGGGCAGCCATTGCAGCTTTGAGACCGGCCATAAAAGCGCCATACGTAAGTTGTACAAATAGCAATACAATAATAATAAGTGAAGCAGTATATGCCCGTTTATCTACAACCCTGCTTTCTTGCGGTATAAGCAGCTTTAATGCAAACCATAAAGTATAGCAAGCAAGTATCATAGCAGATACAAAGTGCATAGCCAGTTTTATATGGTCCACATAGAGATGGCTATCGTTAAGCCCACTTGCAACCATTATCCATCCTATAGCGCCTTGCAGGCCACCTAATAAGAAAAGTATGATGAAGGGCCGTATCATCCCTTTGTCAAAATATTTTTTTACCAGGAAGTAAACAAAGCCGATCATAAACACGATACCTAGCATGCGCGCCCAGAAACGATGAAACCATTCCCAAAAAAATATCGCTTTGAAATCGGTCAGGGTATAATCGCTGTTCATATATTTAAACTGCCCTATTTGCCTATATCCTGCAAATGCTTCTTCCCACTGCTTATTATTTAACGGAGGTAAAATGCCAAATAAAGGATTCCATTTAGTTATCGACAAGCCAGATCCGGTAAGCCTTGTCACACCGCCAAGTAAGGTTTGGATGATGATCATGATTACACCAGCTATCAGCCAGTATGCTACAGCTTTTCTTTTTCGGGTGTCTTGCAAGGTTTTTTTATTTAGAATGCAAATTTACTATCCCAGGCACGATAAACTGTTCAATAAAAAATAAAGATTGTTAAACAAACTACCTATTTACATATTGTATTTTCCCCATAATTATATCTCATTGGTAATTATTGTGTGTATTTTTTTCTACAGAAAT
>Ga0206997_10254_pt1 | contig 12419 bp, 10 predicted proteins | sample Alteio_BWMinCont_3_FD_153478 | JGI IMG/M metagenome (GOLD analysis project Ga0206997, IMG submission 153478) | Enriched cells from forest soil in Barre Woods Harvard Forest LTER site, Petersham, Massachusetts, United States -... | ecosystem: Environmental > Terrestrial > Soil > Temperate forest >...
CGCGGAGCGTCTCATCAAACATTCCCGCCCGCACAATGGCCTCACGACGAATGAGCGCCGAGCCCATAACGTAGCATTCGCGACGAAGGATCCTTTCGAATGTGGCGGGCCCCGAGGACGGGAAGACGCTCATAAAGTCCCGATCGTGCATCCGCTCACCGAAAATAATTGCATTCGGATACACCACATCGATTGACGGATCGGCATCCATTTGCTTTACCTGGACCGCGAGATAGTTTGGTTCCCATATGTCGTCAGGATCAAGTAGGCCAATATATTCGCCCCGCGCGATGGCCAAAGCGGCATTCCTGGCGCCGGCAAGACCCCGGTTATGCTGCCGAATGTAGACGATCTTTTGTCGATAGGGAGCTATTACTCGTTCAAATTCCTCTGTGTCGGGAGAGCCGTCGTTGACGAGAATTGTTTCGTAGTCGGTAAACGTCTGCGCCAATACGGAGTCGAGGGTTTCAGCGACATAGCGCGCGACGTTATAACAGGGGATGATAATGCTTACTTTCAAGAGGATTGCCCAATTAACTTATAAATGCAAGCTGGCCGTGGCGTGTTCGGTGCCACATTTCCGAAAGCGCTTCAAGCAGCGGTTCAGCATCCGGAATGTTCTTGAGCGGAGACCCTTCTAATTGTACACCGGCTGCAGGTCTTTTCACCTAAGTCAAAAAGTCGCGTTAGACTTAGTGAGCCGCAAGAGTAAATGTTTGAAAAGGCTCTAAAGATGCGACGCGATCCACAGGCGCAATCTGAGTCACATGAGACGCAGCAGTCTCTAGCGGACTCGGCGTATGTCGCTCCATTCGGCGCCGTGCCGGATCGGCCCATCCGCATAGTTGCGATGCTGGAGGCGAGCTCGGTCACTGGGCCGGCCAAAAATGTCATCGAGTTTGCCGTCAGGGCTGCAAAGCGGAGAGCCCATCAAGATAGGCTTGAGCTGTCGATCATTGCTTTCGCACGAGGGAATGAGCACCGCAACGCGTTTATTGCTGCTGCGCGGGCGGCGGGTGTGGTTGTCGACGTGATCCATGAACGATTTGCCTTCGACGTTAGCGTTATCTCGCAACTTCGCAGAATTGTGGAGGCGCGACAACCTGATATTATTCAGACACATGCTGTGAAATCGCACTTTTTGGTGTGGTTGACCCGATTGTATCGCCGCTATCGCTGGATTGCGTTCCACCGCGGATATACGTGGGTGGACCTCAAAGTACGAGCCTATAATCACCTTGATCGCCTTTCGCTGCCGGCGGCAGATCAAGTCATCACTGTCTGCGATGCGTTCGCCAGAGATTTGCAACGCAAAGGCATACCGCGCGAGAGACTGGTAGTGCGGCACAATATGGTGCTCCCGTTTGAGCCATGTTTGCCTGACGAAATAGCAGAACTGCGTAAAAGGTGGGGTATAGGTCCGGATACAATCATTTTGCTCTCGGTGGGGAGGCTGTCACCCGAAAAAGGCCACGCCGATCTGATTGAGGCCATCAATCAGCTGCGCAAGGCGCGACTTAGTCGAGCGTTTCACCTTCTAATAGTTGGCGACGGATTCGAGCGGAATGCGATTCGGCGAAAGATCGACCAGCTCGGGCTCGAAAGTCTCGTGACGCTCACCGGACAACAGGACAACATGCGTCCTTATTACAGTATAGCCGATATCGTGGTCCTGCCTTCTCATTCCGAAGGATCGCCAAATGTCTTGCTGGAAGCTATGGCCGCGCGAATTCCTACTGTGGCGACGAACGTTGGCGGCATCCCTGAGATCGCCAAGCAGGGTCAAACGACCCTGATTGTCGAAAGCAAGAAACCAGTAGAACTTTTCGAGGCACTTTTGCGGCTAATCAAAGATGAACCACTACGCAGACATCTTGGCCAGGCAGCCGCGCTGTACGTTACGCAGTATGATCCAGAACACTATTGCGACTTCATGATTGAGTTTCATCGTCGACTCGTTCGAGATGGCAGATGACTAACTTCTATTATGCGCGTATCTGTGATTATTCCAGTTTTTAACAAGGCCGCGTATATTACGCGCGCATTAGATTCGATAGCGAACCAAACGTTTGAAGACTTCGAAGTAGTCGTGGTTGACGACGGGTCGACTGACGACAGCGGAGTACGAGCGTCCGCTCACCCGGATACTAGGATTCGAGTGCTCTCGCAGGCGAACGCTGGGCCGGGCGCCGCTCGCAACCGCGGCATCGCTGAGGCACGGGGCGAACTGCTTGCATTCTTGGATGCGGACGATGAGTGGCTCCCGGAGTACCTTGCCGATGGGATACGAACATTTGATCAGCAGGGTGAGATCGCGGCCGCAACATGTGGATACATTGAGTTTCCTCGTGGTTTGTCCACCGAGCCAATGTGGCGAAAGCGTGGGATTGTGGCGGGTGTACAGCAGGTTTTGCCTGAAATGTCACCTGTCCTCTTCTCGCACATGCTCGCTTATATGTCTTCCTGGTCTACTTTGGCGCGCTCAAACGTAGTGCGGAAGTATGGCGGCTTCTACGAGAAGGACTGTAGATTTGGCGAAGATTCCATCCTCTGGTTGAAGCTCTTGCTGAACGAACGGATTCATTTCCGGTTTGAGCCGCTGGCATGCTTCCATCGTGAAGCATCTGCCCTGAGCGGGAATTATGAATCTGCGCGTCCAGTCGAACCCTTCCTAACCCACCCTGCTGAAGTCGCTTCCGTGTGTCCGGTTCGATTGCTGCCCCTCTTGCGTGCCGCTTATGCCGTTCGCGCCTGCAAGACCGCTACTATGCTGGGGTATTGGGGCCAGTGGCGCGACGCCAGATCTTTACTCCATACATTCGTAACCTGGCGCGATTGGTGCCTACCATATTTCACGACGGCTTTGGTCGCATCCACCCCAATTGGTGGCGCTATGGCTCGCATTATTCGGCGCACCCAGTGATTTCGCAAAATCTCGAACGATTGTCGTCCGACGCCAACCTCACTGCTCACATACGGCGTTGCGTCGTCGCGTCTCGAGTTGGAGGTACACCGGAGCTCATTGAAGATCGGGGATTGCTCTCTGTTTTTGGCAATTCGGATGGGTCGGCGCAGAAACTGCAGAGCGTGCTACAAGATGCGTGCTAAGGAAGCAGCTGAACTTTGCCGCCAATAACCTCAACATGGAAATAGCGGTCCAGCGAACATTGGAAACTTAATAAACTTTATTTTATCGGAAAAAGGCGCATGCATAGAAATTCGCTGACCGCCCGGACAGTTATACTACCGACGCGGAAGTTCCGGGCGGCGGCGCAAGCTCCGTTGTTTAGCCTGACGCCAGGTGGTCAATGAAGTGATACCGTAATTCCAGACAGCGCCCACAGCCAGTCCGCAGACACCTGCGATATACCAGGGAAATCCCTGATCCCTTACCAACTCCGCCATCCGCAGGTTAATCAGAGCGCCAAGCGAACACGCAAGATAAAATGTTGCCAAGCCGCTGAGGATTCGTCGTCCTTTCAAGCGGCGATCTCGATAGGTCATGCTGTTGTTCAGAAAGAAATTTCCGGTCATAGCAACAAAGGTGGCGGCCGCCTGGGCCTTCAGGAAATTCATGTGGAAAGTAGACACCAAGGCATACAACACGACGAAAGCTACTAAGACGCCGGCCGCCCCCACAGTGCTGAAGATCAAAAACCGGGTCGGCACGACATTGCCGATTTTCTTGTCAAGAAGCAACTGCAGGTATTCGAGGCCTACAACGATATCCAGCTTGCTCGAACCGTAGTGGCGTTCCCTGAAGGTATAAGGAACCTCACCGATCCGCAATGGACGTCGTGCCGAGGCCACCAGGTCGAGCAGGATCTTGAAGCCGATGCCGGAAGTGGAACCAATAACTTCTTCAAGGTAGTCTCGCGTCATGACAAAAAAGCCGCTCATTGGATCGCTGATGTTTGTATGCGATACCCACCGGCTGAGGTTATGTCCAAGCTTACTCAGAACCACGCGATGGCGAGCGAACTCTCCCATACTGCCGCCAGCGGCATTGCGCGTAGCCACGACGATGTCGAGACGCTCCGATTTGAGCTTAGCAAACATCTCAGGCAGGATCCGCTCGTCATGTTGGAGGTCGGCATCCATGACGGCGATGTAGGGCGCGGCGGTTGCCATCATGCCTTCGATGCAGGCGGACGCTAGCCCGCGCCGGCGGATGCGCTGGAGGACGCGGACATAAGGATCGGTCCTCGTGATCGCCCGAATGCAATCAGCGGTGCCGTCTTGGGAATCATCGTCGACGAAGATCACCTCATATTGAATACCCGTCAGTGCATGTGCCAAATTATTTAACACCGGTTGAACGTTATCACGCTCGTTGAATGTGGGGATCACAACGGCGAGCTCCAGCGGCCTCGCCGCGTTTTTCATCTCCCCCATCTTCTTTGTACGACCTCTCGTTTCTGTCATGCTAAAATTAAACAAATTTAGAGTAGCGGAACATTTCGATCGCCGATACCGTACTTCACATATGACGTTCCACGCTACTATTGACAAGAAATTACTGCGCTTTGTCATCATTCTCGCGGCCGCCCTGTTTTTGCGGCTTCTGATGCTCGGTCGCGAGAGCCTATGGCTGGACGAAATCGCCTCGTGGAATTTCGCTTCGAAAGACCTTCAACAGGTTCTGCGCAGTGAGCCGACGAACCCGCCATTATATTATTTGCTGCTGCATTTCTGGATGGGCTGGTTTGGCACGAGCGAATCGGCCATTCGATCTTTGAGCATTGTCCCGAGTTTGTTTTCCGTCTGGCTGATCTACCATTTCGCTGAGAGGCTATTCACGCGGGGAGTTGCTTATATCGCGGCGATCTATCAAGCCACCTCAACCTTTCAAATTTACTACGCGCAGGAAGGCCGCTGTTTCTCGCTGTTGGTGAGTATTCTGCTTTTGGCCACATTCAGCTTATGGAACGCCTTGGAATCGGATTCGCCCCACCGGCGATATCTCTACTATGGCGCCTACGCGTTCTTGGGCGCTCTGGCTCTTTATACCCACTTTATCTCGATCTTTTTCTTGGCTGGGCATGGTCTATACGTTTTGTTCCGTCGACCGAAGCAGGTATTGGCCGTGGGCACCAGCATCGCCGCATCGCTGCTCCTGTTCTCACCATGGTTGGTAACCATGTTAGGCGTAGCGTCAGGGGGCGGCCAAGTGCGGCGCTATCTATTACTAAAATTGCCGCAAACCTACTTTAGTTTTCTATTCGGCGATTCGTTAATTCCCCTGGATGAAGAGGCGGTGCAACACATTCTCCAGACGTTGGAGGCGAACTGGTGGATTTTAGCCGGTTCGCTGTTAAGCGTTGCGGTATTGGTGTCGTTCTGGAGACCGGCATGGAAACGTTGGGGCGACCGAATGCTCTTTGTTTTCACGATGGCACTGGTACCGGTGATGCTGGCTTTTTTGGTTTCGTTTAGAGTGATGCTGTTTGACGAGCGCTACCTTATTCCAGCCTCACCATTTGTCTATATGGTTGTCGGCGCAACAATGTGGGAAATTAGGCTTCTCGCTGCGAACAAGGAAGTGCCGAGATGGAGGGTGAACACGGGATGGGCAGCCTGCGGGATCTACTGTGTGCTTCTTGCTCTATCGTTGTACCACTACTACTTCACCTCACGGTTCGGAAAGGAACAGTGGCGCGAGGCCGATGCTTACATCGATAGTCTGGTTTTGCCAGGGGAGAAGGCAATGATCGTTTTCGATCCGGATTACCTGCTGCCTTGCTACCGCTATTACGCGACCCGCAACCTGTACGGCTGGCGGGTAACGCCGCAGATTGAGACCGAACTCAGGACTTCGGGAACGCCGCTGGAAGAACATACTAGAGGCTTCCAGCGGATTGTGCTGGTTCGTTCTCACGACAATGAGGATACGGTAGTGAATGCCATGGAGAGGTTCTTTAGTCGGGAAAGCTACCAGAAGTTCAATAAAGCGAATCCAATTGAGGTGTACTCGTTCCGGCCACCGACAAAGTAAACGCTCGCGTTGTGAGCACGTGGAATAACTTGGGATTGGTTATTTAGATAATTTAGAATACATTTTGTCAACCTGGACCCGTCCGGCTGTGGCTGCTGTTCCGTTTGCTGTGACGAATCTAATTAATGATCGAATATGTATACCTCGGCGGTTTGGTTCGTTTTCCTCCAGGTCGCTCTGACTCCTGTGGCCGGTCTTGGCATTTTGGTTTGGTTGCGTGTCGCCGTCCGAACGCCGTACCTGGATCGGGCGAATTTATTCAGGCATCCTCACCAGCAAATCCGGTGGGATCGGTCGGACCAAATGGGTGTTAACATTGATCGGCAAGGGAGCGTAGCGACGATCCCTGCGCTCTCACCAACCCTGCATATTTTATGACTGCTGCTGATTAGAGCTTGGTGTCGAGCCATGTCTTTTGAGGATGCAGTCGGAGACCCGTCCAGATATAGAACACAAATCGTGCTACCAGCCTCAGAAACACGAGAGCGAAACCGGCAACAACACCTCACCCTCAGCAACCTGAGACCAATATCTGAACTCGTCCGTTCTGTTTCTGGCCGCGGCGGAACTATCCCACGGAAGATGTATAAGATCCGTGTCATCCTATTAACACCTCTTTTCGCCGTTTGCCGTCCCCGTGCACTGCAGCCACAGCAATCGCAAGGCCGGTCATTGCTGGCAAGTAAAAGGTATAAGTAAAGTTCAAGAAGAATACCGCTGTGGAAAAACCAATAATGGCGAGTCTGATACAAAATACGGCATTAGTAACCCCGAGCAATTGCGGGTTGCGGCTGGTACGTTGCCCTACAACCTTTAGCAGATTCCACGATGACCATATCGCAGCCACATACAGAAGTAGCGCGGGGATACCACATTCACTCGCTGCCTGGACAAAAGAATTGTGAACATCGTGCCAATACGCACCCGTTCCTCGGAGCTCGTCTTTCGATCCTTCATACGTTGTGAACTGGCCCGGACCAATGCCGAAAATTGGGTTCCGCAGGGCACTGGTGATGCCGTCCCGAAGCAGCATTTGACGAGCTTCCGAAGATCCGAGCGCTTCCTCGGATGCTCCCGATTGCGAAGAGGAAAACGATACAAGCCGGTTGACTACTCCGTTAGGTAATGCCGTAATTGCTGCGATCGCGATCAAGGGCACCATAAGCCAGAGGCCCAATCGGTAAGGACGCCTAGCCGCAAATGTGAAGAACAGAATATCGAGCGCCAGAGCTATAAGCGCGCCCCGCGAACCGCTGGCGAGCACAAGATAAGCTCCATAACCTAGTCCGGCCAGAGCAGCCAAGCGCAGCATGAGCGACTTACAACTCAGAGCAGCCCACACAAGAAATGGCAGAACCAGAAGCAGATGACCCGCAAAATCATTTGCGTTCGCAACCATACCAAAGGCCAGACTCATGCGGCCGCTCAATTCACTCTGAGCGAATAACCTAAACCACGCAACGTTCACAGCAGCAGCCGCAGCGATTGCGAGCATCACCACCCTGCATTCGCGCCAAGTTGTCGTAATCCCGCCAATCACAAACATCATGATCAACTCGGTCTTCCAATAAGCCCACACCGTTTGAGCCGAACCGCCTCTCCAAATGCTGAACGGAATTGCTATGGCAGCCCAAATGCCAAAGCACACCCAAAGAATACCTGCACGCTCTCGCAATACACGCGCGATCCCACCACTCAAAAAGAGTCCAAGCAATGCTGGGATGCCAAACAAATAGAGTAGGTAAAAATTACGGCCGTCGACGTACGAAAGTAACTCGTTCAGCATGCTAAAACGAACGAAGACCAACCCGACACCAGACCAGAACGCGATTTTTCTTGCTGCGCTTTGCCCTCCCTCTACAGGGTAGGGAGCCGCGATCGCCTGATGGAGTACTGCCGGTTCGACTTGAGAAAAGCTAGCCATTGGAGATTATTGGATTGCCGCACCCATTAAGGATTTCGCAACTAGGGATTCCACCTCCGAACCTTTGCCAATTCTGAAAACTTTTTCCCACCCACACGGGGTACTTTGCAGAACGGTTACTTCATGCTGCGGAGGGTTATCCGCTACTGTCCGTCCTACGATCCATAGGCCACCCGACTGAAGGCTCTGCCAAATAGCTTCCGCGGCCGAGCGAAGCTGCGCCTCTGTAAAGTACGACCGATTTAAGATGTTCATGGTGCGGATCACATGGACGGGATGCGGCAGCGGAGTAAAGACACTGTGTTGTTTCATGCGGAAACGTTCGCCGCGCATCTGCATCACTTGCGGATGGATTAACGGGAGACGCCGGAGCACAAATGGATCCAGATAAATGGTCTGCCAGCCGCCGTTCAAATTGTCCCATTCAGGTGGAACACGAAAATCTTCGGCTACTTGGCCCCACTCCCGCATCGCTCGGCGTTGGACTGCGCGATTGATGAAATAAATCGGGTGCTGCATCTCAGTGAGGCTAACCACAAAGGGAGCACGGATGTACTGGATAGGATCGCCACCTGGCTCGACAATAAACACGTCTCGTTCCTTTTGTCGACGCGCCTCAACCAAGTAAAGTGTCCGATCGGAAGCGGTAAAAGTGACGTCCGGGTATATTCGCTGCAGCGACTGGAACCACTCCGCGGCGGTGATGCCGCTCGATACTGCCCAGTCCTCAACTAAAAGGGGCGTACTCACAGGGAATACCGATGGCAATATCGATCCAACTTTCTCGTCGACAGCAGCGAGTCTGTTGTGCACGGTCGTCCTGACCGTTCCGTTAGATAGACGCAAATGCATCATAATGCGTTCGAAACGATCCAATTCCTCGGCGGATGCCGGCGGGTTCGCCGGGAGCATGTTGGCCGCAACTAGACCTCGGCGCCACCACCGTTGTGCTGGGGTGTCGTGTGTCACCGTGCAGATTCCAAGTTTCAGCATGCTTATGAACTTACTGTCTCCGGGACCTTCGATAGCCTCGCAGAATACTCATGCTGAACCGGAGCTCGCCCCAGGAGCTGTCTATAAATATCTGCCAGACGAGCGGCGGCAATATCTATAGTTAGTTGTTCGTGCGCAAATCGCGCTGCTGCGTTGGCCAGCCGCGATCGACACTCCCGGTCACTTGTGAGTCGGCGCAGGGCCTCTGCCAGTTGCCCGACTTCGCCGGACTCAAACAACAACCCGGTCTTCTCATGAGTAACCAGTTCACTCGTCCCGCCAACGCGCGAGGCCACCGGGCAACAACCACAGGCCATCGCCTCCAGCAGAGCGTTCGGAAACGATTCTGAACGCGAGCACAGCGCAAATATGTCGATTGCGCGCATCCAGTCCGCTGGGGTCAAGGTAGCGTCTTGGAACAGGCACACGTCGGTCAGGCCCAAATGTTCTGCACGGCGGGCCAGTTCTGCCTTCATGGGACCGTCGCCCACAATTAGCAAGATCGCGCGCGAGTCAATGGAATGGACTTGAACAAACGCGTCCAGCAGCAGAGCGAGGTTTTTCTCTTCTCTTAGTACCGCGACTGTGCCAATGACAACACTGGCTTCGGCGAGTACAGCCAGGCGTTTCCTTCCGTGTGGATGAAACTCCGTGGGCTCGAATCCATTGTGGCAGACGTGAATGCGGTCGCGCGGAACGTGCCAGTTGGTAGCAAGTTCGTGCGCCGCAGCATAGGAGTTGACGAATATCCCACCGGCGACTCGGTCCACCACTGAAAGTAGTAGCTGCGTGGACCGCGACAGGAAGTCCCTGTACCACAACTGGCTGGTCAGACTTGGCACACCTAAAAAGCGTGCCACTGGGACACCGAACAAATCGGTCGCAGTATCGAAGGCGTGCAACACCTGAATATTGTGCTCTGCTATATATCTCTTTAGCAGCCTGGCAGCTGCGATCACGGACGGTGATTTAAACGAGGTAACAGGGATGCATATGGTTGGAATCCCAGCTTTTTCAACCTCGTCCCACCGTGCACCGCCAGGCCGGAAGCAAGCGACATGTGCATCAATGCCATGTTTGAACACGTGGCGTGCAAACTTGCTGACGTCACGCTCAATGCCGCCACCCCATCCCAGTTGCTGAGCCATCATCAACACCGGAATTTGCGTGCCTCTAGACGTCTTATTCCCGGCTTCGGTCATACATCTGCACCCTTGATCACTCGGGCCGGGTTACCGACGGCAACAACATTCGATGGAATGGGGCGTGTCACAACCGCTCCAGCGCCGATTGTCGAACCCGAACCAACGTCCGCCATAACAATGGACGAAGCTCCTAACCAGCAGTCCTCGCCTATATGAATCGCCGTAAAATCTTGTTCGTCAGCAGCGAGTATGCGACCCTTGTTGTCACGTCCATGTTGCCGGCCACCACCGAAAATTTGCACCTGGCTCGCTATTTGCGTCCGTTCGCCTATATGACATCTTGCAATAACGCAATAAGCTCCTATATAGACAGCTTTCTCGAGTCTCACCGAGCTTTGCGCGAAAAATGATCCAAAAGAGATCCGGCTGTGGAGCGGGCACTGCCGCAAGGTCATAGCGTAGTAGCCGACGCGTAGGTAGTCCCCGGGCAGGCCTGGAATAAGGGCGGTCAACTGAGCGAAAAACTGAAAGACACTCGCGAACCGCCCGAACCCGGATAGTGCAGCCAACGGGAACATGCATGCTAGCGCAATTCCATTCGCCACCGTCTTAATCACACTCTTGACCATTTTGTATTGTCAGAATCGAAGTTAGTCGCCGGTCTTCGTTACGCCCACCGCAGAACTGGGTTGGGCCAAAAGGTCCTTTAGCGCGTGAGGTTCAGCTACGACAACGGGCTGACCGCGCGTAAGCGATGCTGCATTCCACGTTGCATATCGCCGTCCCACGACTGCATCAATGACTCCGAGGAAAGCCGCGAGATGTACAAGTACGAAATAAAAAGGCAGCGCAAAAATATACGTACCACGCCATCCCCGCTCTGCGCACATCCAACCGATAGCTGCTGCCAGATAGAACGCGAGTTGCGCAGCTAGAAGATTTCGTCCCAACTCCGAATCCCGAGATAGGATTACAGAGCCAGCAAACGCAACAGTCGCGGGACACACTGCCAGCCAACGCAGAAGTTTGCGTGAGAAGAACTGCCATGCCCTCAACCCGCGAACAGTTCGCATTAGACGTGCGTAAGCGAGCGCTCCCTGACCGCAAATGCGTCGGCGCCGCTTGAATTCCTCGCTCGCTGATTCCGTGGCTTTTTCGACGCAAACAGATCTCGGTTCCCAAAGCACCGAATATCCGCGGGTGCCAATTCTCATCGGCACTTCTAAGTCATTGGCGAGATCGGGATCGCAGTCGACGTAGAGAGACCTTCGAACGCAATGGATTGCACCGAAGCATACGAGAACAGTGCCATTTCGGCTCTCAAGCTCATTGACCATGGCTTCGTAATCCCAGTACGTCTTTTCACCTGCTCCGATGACACCCTCGAGAGATTCCGAAGCCGTTCGATCACAACCAGTGACACAACCGACACGAGGATCCGCAAAATGCCGTACGATGAGACGCAATGCGCCGGGCGCTATGTCAGAATTCGCGTCCGTGAAGAACAACAGTTCGCCAGTTGCGATACGAGCCAAACGATTGAGAGCGCGAACCTTTCCGCCGCGGTTCTCGATGCGAACGAAACGCAAGCGCGGATCAGAGATCTGCCTGAGAATCTCATCGGTGCGATCATCTGACGCGTCGGACGCTACCAATACCTCCAGACGCTCCTTGGGATAGTCCCAACCAAGCGTCTGGCGGACTTTCCAGCCAATATCCTTCTCCTCGTTCCTTGCGGCGATGAGCACTGATACGAAAGGGAGGTAGGAGTCGTCGAAAGCATGTTGGACAGAACGAAAGCGTGCCAGAATCCACAGACAAAGAGGATACCCGACGTAGACGTAGATCAACCAAGCGGTCGCGATTACCAAGAGAGTGTAGGCCAGTGTCATCGGGCTCCGCGGCGCCAGAGCAGAATTTTTACGGTCTTAAATAGAATCAGCAGATCAAGGCCGACCGACATGTGCTTGATGTAGAAAAGGTCGTAGGACAGCTTGTCTTGGTTATCTTCCAATGTTGCACAATAGGGTCGGTGAATTTGCGCCCATCCCGTAACCCCGGGTTTTGTTACCCAACGGTATTTATAGAAGGGGATCTGCCGAGCGAGTTCTTCCTCTTCCTCGACCATGAACGGTCGAGGCCCGACGAAATGCATGTCGCCGCGCAGAACGTTGTAGAGTTGTGGGAGCTCGTCTATCCGCAAGCGCCGGATCCAGCGACCGACGCGAGTGATACGCTTATCGTCCTCCAGGGCGGGTTGTACCTTACCGTTTCCATTGGCATTCCCGTTGCCCTCAGTCCTCATGGAACGGAACTTATAAAGTGTGAAGATCTTTCCGGCCTTGCCGACACGTTTCTGCCG
>Ga0206997_10255_pt1 | contig 12319 bp, 11 predicted proteins | sample Alteio_BWMinCont_3_FD_153478 | JGI IMG/M metagenome (GOLD analysis project Ga0206997, IMG submission 153478) | Enriched cells from forest soil in Barre Woods Harvard Forest LTER site, Petersham, Massachusetts, United States -... | ecosystem: Environmental > Terrestrial > Soil > Temperate forest >...
ATTTAGGATAATCTTTACATCCCCAGAAAACATTTCCTTTCCAGGTTCGCCGAATGAGATCGCCGCCCGATTGAGGGCAGGGGAATGAAGCTTTCTGTTGTTGGATATATTTACATTCAGGGTAACCAGAACAGGCAATAAAGGGTCCGAATCGCCCATACATTTGCCGTAACGGCTTACCACACTGCGGACAGGGTTCAGTTAATACTTTAGGTTCAGGGGTTGCAATCAAGGTAATGCTCCCATCCTCAGTACGCTCAAAATTACTCGTGAAATTACATTCTGGAAAGCGTGGGCAGCCAAGAAATGGTCCTGTTTTGCCAAATCGAATGACCAGTTTTGCTTGTTTGCATGAAGGACATTCCAGGCTTGTTTCTTCGGCAGGCCGTCTTGCTTCACCGGCAAATGCTTTGACATGTTTTGAAAATGCATCATAAAAAGCTTTTAAAAGGGCGTCTCGTTTTAAATCGCCTTGCGCTATCTTATCAAGTTCTTCTTCCATGCGAGCGGTGAACTGTATGTTCATGATATCCGGAAGATTTTCTGATAATAATTTAGTCACCGCCATACCCAGTTCACTCGGGATAAATCGTTTTTTCGTATCGAGCGAAGTATATGCCCGTGCTTGGATGGTTTTTAAGATAGTAGCATAGGTACTTGGTCTGCCAATGCCTTCTTTCTCTAATTCTTTGACCAATGATGCCTGGGTAAATCGTGGTGGCGGCTGGGTGAAATGTTGTTTCGGCAATGTTTCTTGTAATGCTACCGGACTATTTTCAGCAAGTTCTGCTGGTAATTTGACTTTTGACTCGGCATCATCTGAGCTTTGCTCTTCAGCTTCACTATAAACTTTTAAAAAACCATCAAAAGTTAACGTTGATCCCGTTACCCCAAAGGTAAACCCATTGCCTTCGATGGTGACTTTTCGTTGCGCATACAGTGCTGGCACCATTTGGCAAGCAACAAAACGTTTCCAAATCAATGCGTATAATTTGGCAGCTGCAGGATCAAGGTAGCTGGCTACCTGTTCTGGGGTTATGGTAACATCAATCGGTCTTACCGCTTCGTGAGCATCTTGACCAGCCTTTTTAGCACTATATACATTTGGCTTTGCTGGGGCATATTCTTTGCCGTACTCTTTTTTAATAAATTGTGCAGTTTCTTTAATTGCCGTATCAGCGATTCTTGTTGAGTCAGTACGCATGTAGGTAATTAAAGCGATAGGGGTTGAAGGATCTTGTAAAGGAATACCTTCATATAATTTTTGCGCAAGTTGCATGGTTTTATCAACAGAAAATCCAAGCTGGTTATAGGCGCTTTGTTGTAACGTACTGGTGATAAAGGGCGCGTATGGATTTTTAGCGCGTTGGGTATCTTTAATAGAAGTAATCGTGAATTCAGATTGTTTGATCTTATCAACAATTTTTTGGGCATCGGCTGCGTTGGTAATTTCGATCTTCTTTTTATTAATATGAGTTAGATTTGCTGGAATTTTCGATTTTTTAAATAAGAATATTCCTTCAATCGACCAATATTCTTCAGCTTTAAAGTTGCGAATTGCTTCTTCGCGATCACAAATTAAGCGTAATGCTACCGATTGTACGCGGCCAGCTGAAAGTCCTTTGGCAACCTTTCTCCATAGGATAGGAGAAACTTCATAGCCGACCCAACGATCAAGTACTCGACGAGCCTGCTGTGCTTGAACTTTATTGATATCAACCTCTTGTGGATGATCAAGCGCTGCTTCAATAGCTGATTTAGTAATTTCGTTGTAAGTAATACGATGAATTTTCTGTTTATCTATTCCGACATTATCTAAAATTTCTTGCTCAATATGCCAAGCAATAATTTCCCCTTCGCGATCGGGATCGGAAGCGAGATATATCTCAGATGATTTTCTGGCCTCTTTGCAAATATCTGCAATAACTTTTTCTTTTTTATCAAGAACAACATAGTCAAGGTTAATGCTGCCATCTTTTTCAATGGTAACTCCAACCTTTTTTTGAGGTAAATCTTTTACATGCCCTACGGTAGAAAGAATAGAAAAGTCTTTCCCAAGAATTTTGCTAATCGTTTTTATCTTACCAGGCGATTCTACAATAAATAATTTTTTTTTCATGCTTACCGCATTTAGTAATAGTTTGATTTTATATTAATCTCTTGTATTAGATTATTATCATTATTTACAAAAAGTCAAATATTTTATTCTTGATCTCTCATAAACGTTTTTTGTAAGTTATAGAATAAGGAAAAAATGCAAGAAAGGGAAATGGTATGTATAAAAAGGCGTTAACTTCTTTGATTTTTTTGATTTTCAACCTGCTTTGTACCTTTATGCAAGCAAAAGATGATAATTTAGTAGGTCATATAGAACCGGGGGTTTGTTCTTTGGGATTTCAATTGACCGTATCTAATAATGGGTTTGAGCAAGGATGGTATGATTTGGCTTTAAAAACTGAAAAGCAGCAAAATAATGGGGAATTTATAGCCATGTATAATGTATCAAACCCCAAGCAACGTTTTTATTTTGGTTTTGGTCCCGATACGAGAAAATCACAAGTATTTCGAGGAACTAAAAAAGTTGGATGTTTATTGTGTAAAGGCTTAATTGGAAGAGCCTTAGATCCGAATGATATTCATAGTAAATATACTATGTGCAAGTCGCCCGATGATGATTTATCAACTTGTATGTATTGTAAGCCTGAACCGGTAGATTGTAGCGCTTACTTTGATTTGACGCGTTGTTATGCTGGCGGTTATCAAGGAGCTCAAAGGAATGAAGGTATGCCCGTTGATCCAAGTCCAGGGCCAAGTCCAATTGGAGCTTTAGGTTTGACAGATGGGCCTGACATGGCAGAACCCGAACAAGCACGGCTTGACCAGGATACTGAAGAAGAAGATATTGAGGGGGAAGAATGATGTTGGCATTAAAAAAATTTTTTAATGATGTGCTATCATCATGGGGCGATGATATTCGCTTGTTGACGAATATTTCTGAGATTAAGCTATTGCTCTTGATAGCGGTCAATACCGCATGGGGTGTGATGAAGCGGCCGTTGTTTTGGTTGATTTCTGCAATAACTTTGGCGGGCATATGGGCAATTTTTGCAATTGGGTTGATAGATCAGCTTGCGTGGTGGCAGTTGCTTTTTATGTTTCCGTTAGTGATTCTTGTCATGGTGCCTTTTCAAATCATTGTTTTTGCGATGATATTCGGTCCTCTGCTTGCTGATTTAGGAACGTTGGATCCAGTCGTATATCGTTTTCATGGTGTTGCTTTTTGTGTTATGACATTTGTAGTATTGACCATACTTTTTGTTCGGCCGGCAGTTGGCCGTAAAGATGCAAGCTCTTTATTAGTCAGTCAAAAAACAATAGTTGCAGGATGTTTGATGGTATTGCTCTTTGTGTTGGATAGATTTGTATTTGGTGTTGGTGTTCAGGGCTCTGTTTTGCTGGCTCTGCCTGTCTTGTATTTGTATCCTGGAACGTCATGTATGCTATCACCGTTACTTATGCTTATTGCTTTTTTTCTTTTGGACGCGCGACCCGCAATACAAGAGTATTTATTTGCATTTGTACGAGCATTAAAAATGTTTGTGTATCATTACCCATTTTTTACAGTAATTTCCCTTGTGTTATTTATGGTTACTGCTGCTCTGATGAAATTAATTGTCCTGATTGCTATTTCGCAGATAATGTTTGTGATTTCATTAATCTGTTTAGGGTTGATCAGTGTTGCCATGATTATATTTTTAGTATCATTGGTATCGGTAAGCTATACGCGTTATTTACGTCAAAATTTTGGACATTATTATTATGAATAAACAGTTGTCGGTGGTATGGATATTTCTTCGAACATTGCTCAGTTATTGTTTATGTGCTTTTGTGCTGATTATCTTTTTTTGTCCCGTGCTTTTTTTGGTTGGTATTTTATCTGAAAAAAAACGTCGAGAAAATAAGCTGCTGTTTTGGTTTTTAGATCGTACGTATAAAGGCGTTTGGTGGGCAATGTTGTTGCCAACAACAATAAAGGGACGAGAAAATATCCCGCAAGAACCGGTGATTTTTGTGCCGAATCATGAATCATCGTTGGATATTCCTGGTATTGGGATGTTAATGAATGGATATCCGCATATATGGTATGCTCTTGCTCGTTTTCTTAAAACTCCAATATTAGGTTTTTTTGTTCGTCGCATGTGTATACCGGTAAATCAAGAAGATGCGCGAGATGCGGCAAAAGAGCTTATGCGAGGAATTCGATTGGTAGAGAATAAGCCTATTCACACGATTATTTTTCCCGAAGGCGGCCGTTGGATACGTGGACAAGTGCATGATTTTTTTTTAGGATTTGCTATCATAGCAAAAAAAACAAAGCGGCCGGTGGTGCCCGTGTTATTTCATAATCTGGGCAAGGTATATCCACCGCATAGCTTTTTAATTTGGGCCCAACCAGTAACTATCGTTATAGGAAAGCCATTTCGATATCAGGAAGGCGACACAGATGAGCAGTTTTGTAATCGCGTTCGAACGTGGTTTATTACCGAGTATGAAAAATTATAAAGTGAATTTATGAATATTTTTTTTGCATACCCATGGATTCTGTATGGTGGAATTGTTTGTTTAATCGGTGCGTGGTGGTGGCGAGCAAAATTGCGCAAACCTGTATTATATCAGTTTCCTTTAGTACAAGTATATGTACAATCAGTTCACGGCAAACAGTTGATGAGGAAAAATCGACTGATGATGATTTTGCGAAGCTTGACGTTGTTGTTATTAATTTTAATAACGGCGCGTCCTCAATCTGCTGATGAGCGTTCAGAGGTAAATGTAGAAGGTATAGCGGTCATGCTGGTGCTTGATGTTTCGGGTAGCATGGACTGTTTTGATGATTTAAATAATCCAAAGTCTCGTTTTGAGATCGCGCAAGAAGAAGCTATTAAATTTATTAATCGTCGGAAGAATGATCAGTTTGGTTTGGTTTTATTTGGTGCTGTGGCTGCGACACGAGCGCCATTAACCGCCGATAAAAAGATTGTGACAGAAATTATACAGGATACGAAATTAGGTGCTATTAATCCGAATGGGACGGTACTTGCTATGGGTATTGCGATGGGGGTTAATCGGCTTCGCAATTCACCATTAAAAAGTAAAATTATGGTAGTATTAACTGATGGGGAGCCATCACCTGAGGATATTAATATTCGAATTGCAATCGATCTTGCCAAAAAAGCAGGCATTAAAGTTTATACCATCGGTATCGGTTCTCCAGCCGGTGGATTTATTCAGCATCCATATGGCGGTATTGTGCAAATGCCGGCATCATTAAATGTCGATTTATTGACTACTATTGCGCAAGAAACGGGTGGTATGTTTTTTAAAGCGAGTAATCAAAAAGAGTTAGAAGATATTTATAAACAGATCGATATGTTCGAAAAAACAAAGCATCAAGCGCCCATATATGCACATTATTATGAATATTATTGGGTATTATTACTGTTTGCTTGTATATTGCTTTGTATCGATATTATTATGTCTTCCTGGATGCGGATAACCTTATGATTTTTGCAGGTATTTCTTATATTTTTATATTGCCCTTAGTTGTTATTTTACTGTGCATGTTGGGATATAGATTTTTTATTGTAAAAAAGCAGGTTAATCTTTTAAGTTCTCCTGAGCATCGTATATTGTTATTGAAGAATTTTTCATTATTGAAAACAGTCATTCGTATTATTTTGCTCTGTTGCGTTGCCGTTCTTTTGTGGATCGCTCTTTTGCGTCCGCAATATCCAACTGAGAGCAGCGAGCAAACGTTTGAGCAAGGGCGAGATGTGGTGATCGCTTTGGATATTTCGCGGAGTATGTCTGCGCAAGATGATACCCCAAATCGATTAAGTTTCGCTAAAAAGAAGATTTTGGAGTTATTAAGTTATCTCGGCTCAGAACGTGTTGGATTGCTCGTTTTTTCAGGCACTGCCTTGGTGCAATGCCCTTTGACGAGAGATTTTGAAGCATTTAAACTTTTTTTGGATGCAATTGATATTGAAACATTATCGAGTAGCTCTACTGATATTGGAAGTGCTATCGAAAGTGCTTTATTATTGTTTAGACAAGTACCAGCGAGAAAGAGTAAGTTATTGGTAGTCGTAACTGATGGGGAAGATTTTTCTCCAAATTTTGCTGAAACTGCTTTGAAAGCACATCAGGAAGGATTGTCGATTTGTGCGCTCGGAATAGGAACTCCAGAGGGAGCGCCTATTCCTTTATTTGATCAAAGTGGAAAATTAACCGGCTATCAAAAAGATGAACAAGGCGCTGTGGTTATGTCGCGATTAAATGATGCTTTGTTGCAAGAATTGGTGGGTGATGCTGGCGGATTATATGTAAGAGCAGAACAAAACAGTGATGCTGATTTAGAAAAATTATCGCGATGGGTTGAAAAATTTGAGAAAGAACGTTTTGGTATCACAGAAGGCACAGGGCATCAAGAATTATTTATGTATATAACGGGATTGGCGTTCATATTACTTTTAATAGAGTGGCTTTTATGATATTTAAAAGTTATATACTAGGGTGTTGTTTGTTGGTAAGTCGATTAGAATCTGTTTTTGATGCGTATCAGGCGTATCAAGAATATACTGCCGGAGACAAGGTTGCTGCTGAGAGAAAATTTGAAAATTTGGTAGTGAATGATTTTAATGATTGGCGAAGTCTTTATAACTTGGGAACGATCGCTTTGAATAAGCAAGATTATGATTCTGCGGTTAATTTTTTTGAAAAATCTGTTGCGGTTAACCCCCAGTTTACTCAAGGGCAAGAACGCTTAGCGCTCGCTAAAAAATTACGTGATGAGAAAAAAAAGCGAGATGAAGAACAAAAGAAAAAAGAAGACGAAGAAAAAAAGAAGCAAAAAGAGCAGGATAAAAAAGATAAAGAGCAGCAGGAAAAGCAAGATAAGAAAAATCAAGAACAAAAAGAGCAACAGCAAAACGAAAAAGAAGATAAGCAAAAGTCTGAAAATCAAGATAAGCAGAAAAAAGAGCAGGATAAAAATAAACAGCAAGATCAACAAAAACAAGATCAGCAAGAACAAAATAAATCTGACCAAGATAAACAATCGCAGAATGATAAAAAACAACAACAGGATGGACAAAAGCAAGATAAACAAGAACCAGGTAAACAAGAAGAAAAGCAATCATCAGAGCAGAAGCAACAAGCCGATAAAGATGGTCGAAAAAAACAGCAGGAACAACAAAATAAAGGTGAGCAAAAAGCAGAATCAGAGCAAAAACAATCTGAGCAGAATAAGCAACAAGAACCAAATTCTGATTTAAAACAACAACGCGATGCTCGTGGAGAAAAGCGGCCAGAAAAAGAGGGGATGAAAGATAAGAAAAAGGCAGCGGCCGAAAAGCAGGAAATGACAAAAGCGGGTAAAGCAACGAAAGAAAAAAAAGATGGAGAAAAAAGGGGTGCTGCAGCTTTCGAAAAATCGATAGAAAAAGATGAACGGTTTGATAAGCAAGAAAAATATATTTTAGAAGAGCTCGATAAAATTGATCAAGATATGCAGAAAGCGATAACGAAATATGCAGTTTCTCAAGAAGGGCCTCAAGGGCAAAACCAAAAAAATTGGTAACATATGTATCGTATTATTTATAGCATGCGTGACTACGATTGCCGCACAAAATAATACCTTGCAGCTACGAATTGCTTCAGAGCGGGCAAGCTCGATACAACAGGCTTATGCGGGAGTGCCGTTTTTTGTGGAAGTTGTTGCAACGGGGAATTTCGAATTGCCGCAAAGATTAACAATTGCTGGGCTGAAGCAAAATAATATACTTCATCAGCAACAAAGCACGCAGATGTCTGTAGTCAATGGCGTTCGATCTCAAGAAAAAAAATTAAGTTATTTAGTTCGATTTGATCATCCGCAACAGATACAACTAGGTCCTTTAGAAGTGGTAACAGCACAGGGGACAGTTCGATCTAATGTGTTAGATCTAACGGTTCAAGATGCAAGTCAGTATAATCCCGCTCAAGATGAGCAACAAGTCAATTTTGTAGCAAACAAAGGTCAGCGTGGTGCTAAAAACGTTCAGCAGGCGGATGAATTTGCAATGTGGTCAATTGAAAAGAAAGGTGTTTATGTTGGACAAGCGATTCCTTATAAACTTCGTTTTTATTATACCGACCCTGATATAACAGGAGTTGCGATTGCACCGATTACGATACCAAAGGCAAGAATGGTTCCTGATCCGCAGGTACATCGAGGTACAGAAGTACGTAATAAAGTATCATATCAATTCTTAGAATGGTCTGGAGTGATATATCCACAGCAAGCAGGGGCATTAGTACTACCTCGAGTTGTTTTTGAATATACAAAACCGCAAGCATCAGACCATATATCATCTTGGGGGAATGTTATGGGATTATTGAGTGGTTTTTTATCTCGAGAGCAACGCATTGCAGAATCTGTTCGTGTAACCATTAAACCATTACCTGTTTATCATGGTTCAAGTACCGTAATGGGAGTTGGGACGATTTCTCATATCGATTTTACTATGCCGGTGCAAAAAGGTGCGCAAGGGGATCCTTTGGTCGGTACTTTAGTGATCGATGGAAATTTTGATACGCAAGCGTTAACAGCGCCATCATTAATAATGCCGCAGGAAGATGGCAAAGATATTTTTAAAGTATATTCATCGCAAGCTCGTGCACAAGGGACATTCCCCAAATTTACTCAAACCTTTGAATATATCATACAAGGATTACAGACGGGCAATTGGCAAATACCAGATCAAGCATTTACCTTTTTTAATCCTGATCTTGAAGAATATCAAACATTTACGACTCCATCATATGCAGTAGAAATTACCCCAGGTAAGTTGCCAGTGGCAAAACCAGAAGAGGTTGAGGCTGAAGAAATGGCAGATTGCAATCCGATGGTTGATGCTACGGTGCATGCGGTTCAATTACCGTGGACAAGAAAAACGATCCCATTTGTATGGTTTGTATTAGGATTATTGGCACCTTTATTATGGTTGGTATTCGGCTCTGTGGTGCTTGCCTATATCTATAGTTGGGGTAGATATTTTTCTCAATTATATAGATTGCGCCAGTTGCGGTATATCTTACGTAAAGCAGTTAACCGAGAAGATTTTTATGGATTTTATGTTGCATTACAAAATACTTTAAGTCGGTATGCTGATGATATACAAAAACGGTTTTCAGAATCTGAGAAGGAATTATGGAACGAGCTTTTTGCACAAGCTTCGATGCTTGCATTTTCCTCCCATCAATTTGAAAATCATAAGGATATTTTATCATCATGTTATCATAAAGCATTAACGCTTATTGCTTTATTGGAGAAACGGATAGCGAGAAAATTATGATATCATTAGTATTTTTAATAATATGGTGGATGGTACTTCTTTTGCCGTGGCGTAAAAAATCGGTTATATATAAACCTTGGTATAGCATGTTACTTATTTTACTTCTGTGTTCGGCAGCTATTACGGTAAGGGATTATTATCATGTTTTTTATCCGGAGAAAATAATTATTCGTGATACAACAGTATATTTGGGCCCCGATGTTTCATTTGGGGTACGAGGTGAGTTGAAGGCCGGAGATAGAGTAATTGCCGGAGCTGTTCATCATAGTTGGTGTAAAATTACGGGAGCGCTTATTTCTGGTTGGATTCAATGCGAATGTTTACAATCAGATGAGCTATAACTTCTCATACTTGGAAATTGTGTGGAAAAAAGTAGAAAGCTTTGGGCTTTAGGGGCTCTGCTATGCGTTTTGTTGGGGCTTACTGTTTTTCTTATTATGGAATCACGATATTTTGCTGTACAAGTAGGAGAATTGATACAGTTAAAAGCCGACTATGCTAATTATGTGATTGCTTGTAAAAAGGTTATTGCTGAACGCGCAGAAGTAGATTCCGAGACAAAGGAATCAAAAAAAAAAAAACAAATAGCTGATAACGAATCTTCAGAAGGTACTGATGAGTTTGTGACAGTCAATCGTGATTTTAATTATTTGCGCCGTTCTGCGCTTGCCTATGCTCGTTTATATAAACGTGAGTTAGCAATTAGTGAGTTATACCGAGCTGGACGAGAGCAACTATCGGTACAAAATAGTTCACACCGTCGACAGCGTATACGGAGAAAAGAACGAAGACATGTACTGGGATTGCATAATAGGCATATGGATGATTTAGCGCATGTAGCTGGATTTATATGGCCATTAAAACGTGGGAGTTATCGTTTAAGCTCTAAATTTGGGCCACGTAGACGAGCAAATGGAACATGGGGGGTTCATAAAGGACTTGATATGGCAGCTCCGTTAGGTGTTTCAGTGCAAGCGGTACAGCATGGAGTTGTACTGGAGGCCCGAAATTCTCCGAGAGGTTTTGGTAATGTTGTTGTTATTGCTCATTCAAATAAGTTAAAAACTCGTTATGCTCATTTATCTAAAATTACCGTGCATGTTGGCGATACGGTTGAGCAGGGGCAACGTATTGGTAGAGTAGGAAATACGGGGCATACAACGGGAAAAAATGGCTATCATCTTCATTTTGAGGTAATAGTATATGGTAAACAAACAGATCCTTTATATTTTTTAAGGTAAGGAAACATATGGTTCATAAAATTACTGCGTGGTTTAAAAAGCCGCATAAATCAAAAGCAGAACAATGGATTGAAGCTGCAATTATTATATTGCCTATCGCCTTTATTATACGCACATTTGGATATGGATTATATCAAGTGCCAAGTGGATCGATGGAAACTACTATGTTGGTCGGAGAGCGATTTATTGCAGATAAATTTACGGTGTGGTTTAAGCCAATTGAACGAGGTGATATTATTTCTTTTAACGAACCTATTTATAATTATTCTACGAATAAATTTAAAAATTGGTGGCAACGTTATATTTGGGGGCCTTCAAATTGGACTAAGCGTGTTATAGGAATTCCAGGTGACCATATTCAAGGAAAAATAGAAGATGGCAAACCAGTCGTGTATCGAAATGGCGAAAAGCTGGATGAGCCGTATGTCAATAAATATCCATTAATTTATGTGTGGGATAATTTTGTTCCGACGCAACAGGATATTTATCTTGGAAATTGTGCGGTGACTCCAAAATCATACGATCCAGCAAAGCCATTTGATCAACAACCATTTTATAAAATTAATCCATTATTCGTTGCGCCAGATCCTCAAAAGCCAACATTGTTGCAACCTGATGCTCCAATGCCGAATGGACAAGATGTATATGATGTGCATTTGGGGCCAAACGAGTATTGGGTAATGGGGGATAATCGAAAAGGAAGTTACGATTCACGTGGTTGGGGTAAGCTTGATGGCACCTTGATTCATGGTAAAATTAAATATCGACTGTTATCGATCGACAGTTATCAACAGTGGTCTTTTTTAGGATTATTTAATGAATCATGGTTAATTTTTGATTTAATACGACATCCGATTGAATTTTGGAAAAAAATCAGGTGGGACCGTTGTTTTCAATCGGTTACGTAATCTTTATATTTCTGTAGAAACTTGCAGATAACTGAATTTATGTTAGATTATTTGATGTGAAAATAGTATAAAAAATAACATGAGAAAGGTTTTATGTTTCATCGAGCGGGATTAATTTTTTCAACAATTGTATTAGCATGTCTTGCTGGATGTGGAACGTCACATCAAGAACAAGATCTTAAAGTTGCGCCTATGTTGCGCGTGGTGAATGTGCTTGATGAGGCATTATTTCAAGATGCTCACATTAAAGGTTCAACACATATGAGTTATCTTGATTTATTAGAAAAAGTTCGTTCGGGTACATTAAATTGGGATAAAGCAGATACGATTGTATTTTATTGTTCTAATTACCTTTGTACGGCAAGCTTTGAAGCCGCTCGCGAATTAAAAAAGCAGGGCTTTGCTGATGTCATGGCATATGAAGGTGGTATGGCTGAATGGGCTCAGTTGGCTGAACAAGATCCGACATTTGCTATTGAAGGTAAAAAAGAACAGGCATATTTAAAAGAAGTTGTAGCAAAGCCGGAACATCATGCTGACGATGTAAAGGTGATTTCAGCGCAAGATTTGAAAAAAATGATGCAAGATAAAAACTTAGTATAATTGTTTTTATTTTACGGCGGCATAGCCAAGTGGTAAGGCAAGGGTCTGCAAAACCCTCATCCCCGGTTCAAATCCGGGTGCCGCCTCCAGGCATTTCCTTCGGAAATGACTGGCAGGCCAGTTTTCTTAAAGGATTAATATAGATCCTTATTTTCTTTTATTGCCGAGGTGG
>Ga0206997_10259_pt1 | contig 12214 bp, 11 predicted proteins | sample Alteio_BWMinCont_3_FD_153478 | JGI IMG/M metagenome (GOLD analysis project Ga0206997, IMG submission 153478) | Enriched cells from forest soil in Barre Woods Harvard Forest LTER site, Petersham, Massachusetts, United States -... | ecosystem: Environmental > Terrestrial > Soil > Temperate forest >...
GCAAAAAATAAAGGTGCCCACATTTTGTGTGGCGGACAAATGTTAAACAATCAATGTTATGCGCCAACCGTCATTGAAAAACCACCACTTGATGTAAAGGTTTCGCAATTAGAAGTATTTGGTCCAGTCATTTGTTTGTATGCATACCAAGATTTAATGGCGGCCATTCAAATTGCAAACAGCTTGCCCTACAGTTTTCAATCGGCAATATTTACTAAAAATATAGACCATGCATTACTTGGTATTAAAAATTTGGAAGCAAAAACGGTTTTAGTCAATGATCACACTGCATTTCGTGTCGATTGGATGCCTTTTGCCGGTTGTAAATTATCTGGACAAGGTGTGGGTGGTATTCCTTACACCATGCATGAAATGACGCATGAAAAAATGTGGATCATTCGCAGTAATAGTGTGTAATCAGGTTTATTAGCTGGGCAATAAGAGCCAATACTGACCCAAATTGTTCATATGTCCAGCAATAAAGGTTGCCCGTTCACCACCGCCCAAATAAATATCACCACGCACAATGCCTTTGATGGCACCGCCGGTATCTTGGGCAATAAGCAGTTGATTAAATGGTGTCCAAAGTTCTGCATTGTTGTGATGTGGAATATTGGTATTGAGCCAAATCGGTGCACCCAAAGGGATATAACGTGTATCAATCGCAAGCGAACGTTTAGGGGTGAGTGGAACTTGTTGTGTACCAACCGGTTGATCATCTTTTAAGATTTTAAAAAAGACATAAGAAGCATTTTTGTTTAAAATTTCATGTAATTGTTCGGGGTGCGCCTCTAACCAAGCGCGTATGGTTTGCATTGAAACCGTTTGAATGGTGAGCGCGCCTTTTTCAATCAGCACTTTACCAATGGATGTGTAAGGGTGACCATTAGTGCCGGCATAACCAATCACCATTTGTTTTTGATCCGGTAATTGTACAATCGCGGAACCTTGAATTTGCGCAAAAAATACATCAATTTCATTATCACACCAAAACAAAACCGGAGCCATTTTTTCAATGGCGCCGTCTTTAATGGCGGCACGATCTGGATAAGGCAGATATTGATTATTTTTAACCTGGACAACCCTGTTCCGACCACGTTTGCCTAATTTGGTTAAATCACTCGGACGCGCATAAATAGGAATGTTATAGCGTGCATCCGGTTCGGTACTGACCTGTAATAAAGGTAAATAATAAGCCGTAAACAAACCATCCGGATTAAAACGATCACCTACTTGATAAGGTTCAAACCAAGTTTCAAAGAATTTCCGTGCGGCCACAGTATCGTGTTTCGGAACGTTAACTGCTTTCTCACAAATTTTTTGCCAAGACTTAACTTTGCCCGCTTGTCGTATGGGGCTAAACCATGCTTTAGCATTCATTTTGTTAATCGGTTTGCACGAACGCTTAAATGTAGCTAACGCGCGTGTGTGATCATCTTCTTGCCAATAAGCTAATTGGTTAAAATTAACTTTTTTTAAAGTCATCGTCGGAACATTGGACGGCACTCTTGTTTGACAAGCGCTGAGTACAAGTAAGAAGAGTAATACTGCTGTGCTGCGAATTATTTTTTGATACCTACTTATCATGTAAGCGCACTCCCAGGGGTAGGGGTTGGTGATGGTGAGCGCGATCGATCTTTTACTGCGGGTGGCTGATCGCCTTGAACAACGCCGGCAGGGGGGCTTGTGGAACTAGCTGTTGGAAAACCGGTGAATGTAGGTGCTTCTAAAAGCGTAGAGAGTTGCGGATATTCTGGTTTGTATGCGCCTACAGGATTCCGCCTACTCGTTGCGCCGCCTAATAATTTTTCGCGTGCATCCGGCACAAAGGCACTCGTGGGTGGATCACGTCTGCCTAATAATTTTTCGCGATCACTCAGTGGTTGTCCCAATGATCCTAACTGCATTTTCGGTCTTCCTCTTGCTTCCGGATCGCGATTAAACGTGTCACTGATATCGTCCGTTGCTGTACGTTGATAATCATTGGTTGGTAACGGGCAACAATTTCTCGCCATAAAAATACCAGACAAGACGCCACTCACGCTTGCTACAATGGCCATGACTGTGGCGGTAATCAACGCCGCTTTGGTACTGATCGCAAAGGAACCCAGTAACCCCATTGGTCCAGCGAGCATTACCAACATAACGGTCACTGCAATAAAGGCTAGCAGTAAAAGTCCAGAAATGATGTATGCCATCCCCCTAAATTTTAGCTTGGAAGGGCCCGCGTCTATATTTAAAGCCAGCGGTTCGGGGGCATGGCGAAGGGGCATACGTTTTCTTTCTTCCTCTATAATATCAGGCGCCGCACCTTGTGCTTGTTCCAAATAAGTCGTTAAATCTGCAATCAGTTGTTCTTTTGCTGGCGCGCTACCCGAAGGTTTCAGTGTTAGCGCATTGAGTAGCCTAATAAAAACGGGCAGATATTTTAAAAGGTATTCCATCTTGGTAATGAGGCAATCTAGGCCCGCTTGCGGATTGGGTTCAAAGCCAGTTATGAATTCATCTAAAAGCGGAATGGTATCTGCAGCTGCCACTTCGCGTAAATAAGCCATAAACTCTGTAGCCACGGTAATGGTGCAGAGAAAGTAATAACCCTCAGGTGCATTTCGAGCCATTCCATAACCTGACAAACCGCAACGAATATCAATAATCGCTGATTTTTCTCGTGTTGAGTTTGCTGGCGCAAAGCTAACGGTATAACGCATAGCAGTTTCCTCATGTAGTTATATTTAGATGTACTAAGGGCACTTAGTTTCGCAATTTCAATGAAATTTGGCCTCTATCATGACTGATAGAGGCCTATCTGTAAATGGCTGATAATGGGTTAAATATCTGGATTGGCCAAGTAACGGCTGACACCATGCTTGGTTTTATCCCATTGGCTCGGTTTGGTTATCAGCTGGTACAGGGCACGATAGCTAGCAAAACTCATTAATAACCAATATAGCGGCGAAATAATCGAAAATAAGCTCATCCCATACCAGCCGCGTCGAATAATCGCTAACATATTTAAGATGATGATGACTATGGTACCGACTATAAGGTTAAACATGGCCACGGAATAGAGCGGTTCAGGGAACATATAATTAGTCGCATCTGGTCCCATCAGCAAAGTGATGGCAAAGATTGCCCAGACGACAACGTTCATCAAATTACTAAGCGGTGTGCCACCAATTAAAAATTGTAAACTTAAAAATCCATAGGGTCCCATTATCCGTAGGGTTTTAAATGGACGACGCATATGTACCAAATAAGTCAGCATATAACCTTTAATCCAGCGCGCACGTTGTTTGAACCAATTGCGCACTTGCACGGGCGATTCTTCGTAAGTGACTGAATCAATCACTTTGGTCTTCAGGCCCAGTCGATGCAAACGTAAGCCGAGCTCTGCATCTTCCGTGACATTAAATGGATCCCAGGCAGATATTTTGCGGATGACTGATGTGCGTAAATGATTACTGGTGCCACCCAAAGGTACCGGCAAATGTAAAAAGCTCATGGTGGGTAAAAGCAAGTCAAACCAATAGGAATATTCCAAGGTAAATAACCGTGTGAGCCAATTTTCTTTAATATTGTAATAGGATAAACGACATTGCACGCAAACGAGCTGTTCATCCGATTTACGAAAGGTGGCTACGACTTTTTTCAATTGATCCGGCTCAGGTGAATCTTCCACATCAAACAAGGCAACGTATTCGCCTCTGGCAAAATTGAGGGCGTAGTTGCAGGCTTTGGGTTTGGTGCGTGGGCCACCAAACGGAACGTAAATAAATTCGTAATTGTTGGGCAATGACATCTTCTTAAGAATTTCAATGGTCTCTTGATCATCTTTTTCCAAAATAAGTTTAATATCAAGGAGGTGATGCGGATAATCCAGCTGCGATAATTTGTGAATTAAATGCGTCAATATGATTTCGTTTTCTTGGTACAGTGGTACCAGCAGCGAATAAACCGGCAAGGTGCGCGCATCAATTTTCAACAATTCCGCTTTGTGATAATGTGGCAGCGCAAGACCTATTACCGTTAAGATGAGTTTGTAAACGAGTGTGCCACACAGACCAATCGTAATGACGGCACTAAATATAAGTAATAACAGGTGCATTGAATATAAACCCGTTAAAATGCCGGCAAAAAGCAAAATAAGAAAGAATATTTTTTGCCCTAAGGTTAATACTTTAGAACCGCTTAAATGAGGCGTTTTAGCAAATAGATCATTAACACTTTCATTAATATATTGGTCATCAAATACTTTTTGTAATGTCCATAAAATATCAAATTTACTGGTGGCTACAATTTTGCAATTTTTACCCCAGTAGGTTTCTACAAATGCTTGGGTTTCTGGGCCCGGATCAGCGGTAGCTAGTATGAGATGTTCATTTTGTGCGATTGGAATGACTAAATGTTCAAGATAAAGTGCGCGTTCATCTGCTTTGAGTAAACTGCTGTTTACCTCGTTATCAAGTAAATTAACAAAATCCATTGAGAGATGCTTGGCAAGACTCTGATAGTAATCTAGCGCTCGTACATGTGTGATGGCTTGTAAAATTTCACCCAGGCGACCACCATATTTTTCTTGTTCCTCGAGTGCTTTTGCTAATTCTTCAGGAGAAATTAACCCTGCTTCAACAAGACGTGTTCCGAGTTTCATAACAATTCCTTTGTCTAATTAAAATTTACCCACACAGCAACAAATGGTGCTGTGCCAACGCCCACATTTCTGCCAAAATAGTCGTAACGAATACCAGCTTGTAAACCGACTATTGGTCTAATCCAATATAAAACACTGGGTTCAATCGTATATAAATCATAGTTTGGCGGATTACCATTCGGGCTTGGGTTATGCATGCCGATAATGTTTTCGCTTTTAACCATCCACCACGTTTTTTGTTCATTCATTTTAAAGCCAGCCAACGCGTCGGCACGTATTTCATCTGCGGGTCCATTAAACCGTTTGCGGTAACCCAGGCGGGTATCTAAAAACCAAAAATCATCATGTACCGTACTTAAGCGGCCACCGGTGCCGAATAAAATATTGCCCTCGATATCGACTTGGCGATCGCCATTGTTCGGAACGGCAAAGCCGCTCGCCGGACCAGGATATTTGAATAGACCTTGTACCGATAACACACTGTATTCTTTTTCCCATAAACGGTAACGGCCAAATACCTCAATATCGCCAAAGTCGCTAGCGCCTTTTCCAGGTGTATTGGTAATATCTAAGTAAAATATATTTGTGCCGATAGTGAAATTATCGGTGATACCATATTCCACATAAGGATTAATTTTTAATTCGCGGTGTCGTGGCGACACAAACAGATCACCTTCTTTATCATATGAACGTGTACTGACATACCACTCGGCTCGGCCAATAAAAATGCCTTCGCCTTGCGGTTGTGTCCACGCTCCCGCTAAGCTTTGTTCAGAAACGAGAAAGCCAATCGTTAAGAATAGACTGTTTTTCCATATTTTATTAAAAACTTTTTTCATTGTCTGGTATCCCTCTCTTAATTACATTTCATTTGGTGAACGCGCGTATTTATCTTCATAACGAATGATATCATCATCGTCAAGATAATTTCCTAATTGTACTTCAATTATTTCCAGTGGCTCATTGGTTTCATTGGCCAAACGATGCTTAATGCCAACTGGAATATAAGTTGATTGACTGGCCAGTAAAGTCATGGTGCGAGAGTCCTTTAATACTGAAGCTTGCCCCGAGACAACAATCCAATGTTCTGAGCGTGATTTATGCAGTTGGGTTGAAAGACAAGCGCCAGGATTAATTTTAAGTCGTTTAATTTGAACGTGTGGATCAAAATAAAGAATTTCAAAACTTCCCCAAGGTTTGATAACGTGGGGATAATATTTTGTTTCGCGACGATTTTGACTGACCAATTTGTTAACTAAATTAGTCACTTCATGTGCTTTTTGATTGTCAATGATTAATAATGCATCTGGCGTATCGACGATGGTTTGATCTTTGATGCCAATGGTTGCGATCAACCGCGTGGACCCACGTACATAACAACCCGTGGTATTAATGGTTTCGACGTCACCAATTTTAACATTGCCTTCCGCATCTTTGGTAGATGCTTGGTAAAGTGTGGTCCAATTACCCACGTCTATCCATTCGCCAGCAAAGGGTGCAGCGATGATGTTTTGGGTTTTCTCAAAAATTGAATAGTCAATTGATATATTTGGACATTCTGAAAGATTGGCATCAGTAATGTTTAAGGTGTGTAATTCTTTTTGGGCGGATGCATAGGCGTGTTTGGCAAAATCTAAAATAGGCGAAGCAAAGCGCGTGAGTTCCGCTAAAATATGATCGGTATAAAATAAAAAAATTCCCGTATTCCAATAATATTGTCCCGTTTTAATGAGACGGGCAGCGCGTTGTTTTTTAGGTTTTTCAATAAATTCTTCAACTTTTAACAGATTCGCATCGAGAGGCTTTCCTTTGATATAGCCAAAATGACTGCTGGCATAAGTGGGTTTGGTTGCAAACAATACGGATAGATTCGGGTTAACGGTATCTAAATATGTTTTGGCGTGCATAATCGCTTGTAAAAAACTCTCTTGATCAGACATCATGTGGTCGACGGGTAAGACCAGCAGTAAGGGATTGTGCAATTTTTCTTTAGCCCATAATGCGGCTAAGGCCACTGCAAAAGTTGTGTTGAGTGCCTGCGGTTCCAATATAAGCTGGCTCGGGACGCAATTAATTTCACTGAGTTGCTGCTCTAAAATAAAGCGATAATTTTTATTCGTGATAATGATGGGATCAGTGCAATCGGAAAAATGGTTAATACGAAGGATGGTTTGCTGTAATAGCGAATGATTGAGAAAGAGATTTTGCAACTGTTTGGGATAGAATTGTCGTGAAAGCGGCCACAATCGTTTCCCTTCGCCACCGCTTAATATTACCGGCACAATCATGTTCAGCCCGTCCCTGGTCGAATTATCATGTCAAGATATTAGCTACAGTCTAACGTAAAATGGTTAGAAAACAACAATAAATATGCATTTATTTCCAGCTGCAGGCTGTCATCGTATTTAGATTTATTGTTGCGCTGGATTCTCGATGAATTCACCACCTTTATACTGATTCGCATTTTGATTGTTACTGCTCTGACTATTTGTTGTTTGACAGGCGGCAAGCGCAACTAAGCTAATGATAAACAATGGGAACATTGCTAAACGGAATTTTTTCATGCTGATCGCTCCTTGATTTGCTTAACTGAACTATAGATAGTTCAGTTAAACTGTCAAATAGGTTGTGTGTGCGCTACATTATTATTGAAATACACCGTAATTATTGATGTAAGGAATAATGATGGATCCTGTTCAATTGTCACCTGCTGAATTGGAACAAAGAATAATTACTCTGGTTCGAGAATTTGTTGTTGATCTGGGGCATGCACAGGCTGCCAGAATCATCAGTGTAGATTCTGTTCTGGATAAGGATTTAGGCTTGGGCAGTCTTGAGCGTGTCGAGCTTTTTTCACGTTTAGAGCAAAATTTAAACTTACAACTGCCACATGAATTACTCTATGAAGCTGAAACGGTAAGTGATCTCATATTGGCGTTACAAAAAACGGAGCCACATCAAGAAGAAATGCCGCACGTGCAGAAAGCGGTATCAAATCCGACGGCACCGATTACTGAACGTAAAGAAACCTTAGTGGAAGTCTTGCGCAGTTATGCTGAAATCGACCCCAATCGACCGCATCTCTATTTGCAAACAGAAACGGGCGAAGAACAAATCATCACTTACGGTATGCTTCGTGATGTTGCGCATGCGGTAGCCACTGGTCTGCTTCATTTTGGTCTACAACCCGGTGATACGGTTGCACTCATGCTGCCAACCAGTAAAGATTTTTTCTATGCATTTTTTGGCGTCTTATTTGCCGGTTGTATTCCCGTACCCATTTATCCGCCCTTGCGTCCCAAGCGGCTTGAAGAATACGCCAGAAGAGAAGCAGGCATTTTGCGAAATGCAGAAGTGCGGCTACTAATTACCGGCTATGGTATTGAAACCATCGCACATCCGTTGCAGCATTTTATTCCCAGCTTAAGAGCAGTGATGAGTGTCACGGATTTAACGCATTTAACTGGATCATTGCCGAATATACGGATACAACCCAATGATCCGGCACTCATTCAATATACATCTGGCAGTACGGGCAATCCCAAGGGGGTGCTTTTATCGCATGCAAATTTATTGGCGAACATTCACGCCATTGGTGTGGCCATCAAGGTGTGTCCGACAGATATCGCTGTAAGTTGGTTGCCGCTGTATCATGATATGGGACTGATTGGCGCTTGGTTAGGCTGTCTTACTTTTAATATTCCTTTAGTGATTCTGTCGCCTATTACCTTTTTAACACAACCCAAACGATGGTTATGGGCCATACATACTCATCGTGCCACGCTTTCTGCGGCGCCAAATTTTGCCTATGAGCTTTGTGTGCGCAAAATTCAGGACGCGGAGATTGAAGGTTTAGATCTCAGCTCATGGCGGTGTGCATTTAATGGTGCTGAAGCCGTCAATCCCAGTACGCTGACTCGATTCATTGATCGATTTAAACCCTATGGGTTCCACCCTGAAACATTGTTGCCGGTTTATGGTTTGGCCGAATCATCTGCAGGTTTGACCATCTCACCACTCGGTCGGCCAGCACGTATCGATACAATTGTCCGTGAAGCCTTTGAAACGATGCACATCTGCATACCTGCTTCAGCTAAAGAACCATCACCGTTGCGTTTTGTCTCCAGCGGCGTGCCTATGCCTGGGCATGAAGTGCGCATAGTGAATGAATATAATATTGAGGTTCAAGAACGCATTGAAGGCAGCTTACAATTTCGTGGACCATCGACAATGCTGGGTTATTATCGTGCGCCTGAGGCAACACAAGCCATTTATTTTGATGGCTGGTGGGATTCAGGTGATTATGCTTATCAAGCTGATCATGAGATTTTTATAACGGGTCGTCGCAAGGATGTCATAATTAAAAGTGGACGCAATCTTTATCCGGAAGAATTAGAAGAAATAGCTAGCAATATAGATAAAGTTCGTAAAGGATGCGTGGCGGCGTTTGGTGTGATGGATCCTAAATTAGGTACAGAAAAAATTGTACTGATTGCTGAAACAAAAGAAGAAGAAATGCGCAGTCGTGAAGAAATCACGGCAAAAATATTTGAGGAAATTACAGCAGCCATTGGTATTCCGCCTGATGTGGTGCATTTAGTGCCACCGGGTACAATCCTTAAAACATCCAGCGGAAAATTACGTCGTGCTTCAATTCGTGATGCCTATTTACACAATAAACTCATTCAGCGTAACCGGAAAGCTTGGGTTGAAATTGCTAAACTTTGGTTGATTAGTATTGCGCCGATTGCACGAAAATATGCACGAAAAGCGGGCAAGTTGCTTTATGCAGCGTATGCCTATCTTGTATTAATTGTAACAGTGTTGCCTGTTTGGATCTTTGCGATGATCTTACCTGCAAAAGATAAAAAAGTGACACAATTGGTTCAGCATTGGGCGCGCACTTTTTTATGGTTAATTGGTATTAAACCCAAAGTATTGGGGCGTGAATATTTGCCTAAAAAAGTGCCGCTGATATTTGTTGCGAATCATGCGAGTTATCTTGATGCGATTGTACTGTTGGCTGTGTTACGTTTAGATTTTGTATTTGTTGCCAAACAAGAACTAATCAAAGTGCCCGTTATTCGTACTTTTGTGAACAAACAGGCTTACATCACTGTTGATCGTACATCCATGGCGAAAGGATTGCTTGATACACAAAATATCACACAGGTGTTGCAGCAAGGGCAATCTGTACTGGTTTTTCCAGAAGGAACATTTGTGCGTGCAAAAGGGATTCAGCCATTTAAATTGGGCGCATTCAAGGCTGCTGTCGAAGCCTCTAGTCAAATTTGCGCGGTAGCACTTCAAGGAACGCGGCAATTCATGCCTGAGGGCTCAATACTGCCTTTGCGAACAAAGGTCACAGTGACGATTTTTGAACCCTTACAGCCAGTGTCCAAAGATTGGCATGAAATGACGCGTCTGCGCGATGTCACGCGGGAGCAAATTTCGCAGGCAACAGGCGATCCTCTTTTTGAAGCAAGCACAGTCAATCGATAGTTTTTGTTATTTAAAAGAACGATTACAGGCAATAGGCATTAATTTTACCTATACTTAAAAAAGAAGAAGCTGAATGAGGAATAACAAAATGAAGACGAAACGCATATTATCGATAATGATATTGCTCTTGGCGCTACCCACAGTAAGTTTTGCAGCAAGTGTGTATTATGATCCAGGTTCTGGAGGGTATTACACTGTAGGGTTTGATGCGTATGGCAACAGAGTTTTAACGCCCTATGATAATCAAGTTTATTACAATGAAGGATTGCCTTACGACAATACGTATTACAATCCCAATTATTATAATAACTATTATCCATCAGATAACTATTATCCCTCTGCTGTCGTGCCTGCTCTATTCTTTAGTATTGGCGGCGGCGGATATAGAGAGCACGGTGAACATGGAGAACATGGTGATTGGCATCATCATTAAGTAAGCACCATTTATTCAGGTAGTGGTTTTGCATAAAGCAGCTATTTTTTTGAAAAAAACAAGATGGCTGCTGACTCTTTAAAGAATCTTCACAGGAAATGTTTCATTTTCTTTCCTATACTTAGACAAGAAGAAGTTGAATGAAAGAAGTTGAATGAGGAATAACAAAATGAAGACGAAACGCATCTTATCGATAATGATATTGCTCTTGGCGCTACCTACAGCAAGCTTTGCAGCGCGCATGTATTATGATTCAGGCAATGGGCAATATTACACTGTTAGGCATGATGCCTATGGCAACAGAGTGATAATCTATTATGATACCCAAGGTTATTATAATGAAGGATTACCTTACGACAACACCTATAATTATCCATATTATTACAATTCACCCTACTACGATAACTATAACCCATACCCCATCGTGCCATTATTATTCTTTGGCGGCGGATATGGTGGCCATGGTGGATATCATGGTGGTCACGGTGGGTTTGGTGGTGGTCACGGTGGCCATCATCATTAGATGAGTGAATTTAATTTAGGTTGTGATTCTATAGGGCGGGGCTATTTGTAAGTAAAAATAGCCCCTTCTTGTTTTAAAGAATCTTCATAGGAAATCTCTCGTATTCTTTCCTATACTTAAACAAGAATAAGTTGAGTGAGGAATAATTAAATGAAGATGAAACGCATATTATCAGTCATCATATTAATGTTAGCGTTACCTACAGCAAGTTTTGCAGCGCGCATGTATTATGATCCAGATACAGGTGATTATTACACTGTTTCCTATGATGCCTTTGGCAACACTATTATAACTAATTTCGATACCCAAGTTTCTTATGATGAAGGATTACCTTACGACGATACCTATTACAATTACCCATATTATTACAATGCACCCTACTATTATAATTATTATCCATATCCCTTCTATCCCGCCTTATACTTTGGCGGCGGATTTGGTGGTCATTTTCATGGTGGGTTTCATGGCGGACATGGTTGGCATCGCTAGTCGGGCGATATTTATTTTGGCAGTGATTTTGTATAAGGAGCTATTGTTTAGTGAAACAACCCTATTCTTTTCTATACTTGAAAAAGAAAAAGTTGAATGAGGAATAACAAGATGAAGATTAAGCAGCTACTATCGTTAATAATATTAATTATGGCGCTACCAACAACAAGTTTTGCAATGCATACCTATTATTATAATTCTGACACGGGAGATTATTATACTATATGGCGTGATGCACACGGCACCACGTTTATAACGGATCTCAATACGAAAGTGACACAGGTCAAAGGAAATTATTACTTTGATACCTATGGTAATTCGCCATTTTATTACAACTCACCCTACTATTATAATTATTACGCATATACACCTTATCCATTTATAAACTTTGGCGGAGACTATAATTATTATCACCCTGGCCTTCATGGTGGCTATGTCGGTTTTGGTGGTTTTGTTGGACCAAGTAATTGAATGCAATGGTGTTCAGCCCAGCTGCGATACCATGCGGCTGGGATCCTGTGTATGCAATAAGAATTTTTTTGCCAGTATTAGAAAAGCAATTTAATTAATTGTTAATGATCAAAGCAGACTATATTTTTTAAAGGGGGAAGAAATG
>Ga0206997_10260_pt1 | contig 12197 bp, 9 predicted proteins | sample Alteio_BWMinCont_3_FD_153478 | JGI IMG/M metagenome (GOLD analysis project Ga0206997, IMG submission 153478) | Enriched cells from forest soil in Barre Woods Harvard Forest LTER site, Petersham, Massachusetts, United States -... | ecosystem: Environmental > Terrestrial > Soil > Temperate forest >...
CCGGAGCTGCGCTGAAAGCGGCGGCAGCGAGAAAGAGCGAGCTTTTGGTTGTAACGGAAAGGCAATAGAGCAAAACCAGCGAAAGAATATTCCCCAAGGGTCCCATCAAATTGTTCAGTGCGGGTTGCTGATAGGCAAACAATATATTCCCTATTAAGGATAAAACAAAGCGGAAGCAAAAAAAGGTAAAAACGAAGAGGATGACTTTGGCAAGTTCCAGGCGAAGAGCCTCCGGAGCATTCAATATGGAAGGCCAGTTCAGGTGCGGGTTGACGATCCAAAAAAGAATGCTGATGACAAAGAATATACCCGCAACCAAAAAATAAGAGGTACTGACATAGGTCTTTGCCAAGGACACATTCCCGGTCGCCAGCGTTTCGGCCAGCTTGTTGCGCAGCCCATTTCCGATCCCAATGTCGAAAAAACTGAACCAGCTTACGATCGACGCGATGGTCAGCCAAATCCCGTAAATATTCTTGTCCAGGTAGTGCAGCGCCAGCGGAATCATTACAAACTGGCTCAAAATACTTGCCCCTTTGATTAAGAAGGAGTAGAGAATATTCCGGTACGCCTTTGTCGTCCGCTCGTGCCCATCCAGGAATAAGCGATTCAGCTTTAGGATTCCCGCGTTTGTAGGCATGCCCATTTTCTTGTAAATAAATCGGCCACTCTTATGCAATACCGACATAGTTCTCAGATTATTAATGGATTATGCTCCAAGTAATGGATCGGGCTGCCTATAGCTTCGCTACCCTCAGTCCCATAGGGCCAAAGCAGGCATTCCATCCAGTTATTCCAATAAGGTCAGCGTCGTCTCAACCTTGCTCCCATTTAGCCTTTCCGTTGGAACGGGCAAGAGGAGTAAGAAGCCTCAGTTGACTAATTCTGTCATGGACAGACAAATAAAGTATGGTCCATGGCACAGCATCCTGGCCAAGGCAAAAGAACCTTCGGTTATCCCGGAATTTTTTAAAGGGAGTTTGCTTGCGGTTGGGGGGGTTAAGGCAATATTTTCGGGCTGGGAAATGCCGCGAAAAGAACAATCTGGGATAAGGTCGGTAAGTCCGGATAAATAGTAGACGCTAAAGGACATATCAGTTCATGCTGCAATTACAAATTCGTTTTTTCAGCTCTGGACAGTCAATCGCTTTCCGAATCAGAATTGGCTAGTAGTCTACCTCGCAACAGCCGGATTGCTCCAAGTTGGGGTGAGGCAGTGTTTTACAAATGATATTGGGTGAAACGGTTAATGGCAAGCCCGTGAAAGCAAATTAGCTTTGATCCATTGTCTTTGGAGCGAAGCGGGCTTAAAGGTTAGTAATGAAAGTCAGTCAGTTATCCTTTATGAAGGACCCTCAGGTTTTAAATATTGGAATTTGGGGGGAGTGGAGGTGCGCAAACTTAAGCAGAAAATTCAAGAATTCATAGCAAACGGCCAATAACTGATAGAATAAAATATGTGTAATCCTTGGCCGTATCTATAGTAAAAAGCGCTCGTAAAAATACTTAGTTAATTTACTAGACGATATAAACATCGAGCAGCAGCGAATTCGACTTTCAATTGCGAAGAAAATGGTATTTTAAATTTCCTTCCTCAACCAACCCGATGCCTGGAATGCCTACAACCATCAGACGTAATGGCCTCATTATTTTGGCTTTGCTTTTTTCTGTGGGGTTTCTGACTTTTCTCGCTTCCTCGATCCAGCGGGGTGTCTTTTTTTCTTCGGATGGTGGCATGAAGTATTTGATGGTCAAACAAATCAGTGAAGGGAAAGGGTTCAAGTATCTACATACGGATCAGCCGGCTTGGGTGCAATCGATTTGGAATGAGGGCTTTTTCCCTTTTGGGCCTCCGTTCATCTATCCTTCGGCTTCCGGATTCCTGTTTTCATTTCCTCCGGCCTTTCCCTGGATAAGCGCCTTTTCATTTCACTATTTGGGCTATACCGGCTTGTATCTCCTTCCGTTTCTCAGTACGATTGGATTATGGATCTCCCTGGTTTATGTATTGAAACGCTACCATTTAGAGAATGGTAAAATAGCCCTCACCCTATTGGTTCTTGTCTTCTGTTCTCCCCTTACAATTTATGGCGCCAGCTTTTGGGAACATACTACAGCAGAATGGTTCTTGTTCATTGGCGCAATTGGCATCTTGGGGCCACCCAAAAACCGGGGACTGGCCGTAGCAGCGGGTTTCGTTTCCGGTCTGGCGGTCTGGCTTAGACCGGAAGCCCTGATGATGAACATGCTGTACCTCGTTGCATTGATTGCCTGTTTTATAAAGCAGCGGAATGGTTCTCTCCTGTTATTGCTTGTAGGCATTGGTCTCCCAACATTGGCATTTTTTTTCTTCAATAAGATTGAATGGGGAGCATTTTTTGGCGTTCATGGGTACCAGGTCTTGGATCGTCCGGCGCTTTCGACTGCCTGGGCCAACGGGGTCAGCAATCTCTGGCATATAAACCTGCGTGCGCTGAGGTTTTTTCCTATTCTGCTTTTCTTATTCCCCCTGGCGTATTGGACCCGGAAAGATCAATCCGGTCCAGACCGCTATCGGCTGAATCTCCTCCTGGTCGTTTTGGCCCTGTACTGCTTGCTTACGCCCTTCATCCTGCCCAATCAAGGCGGAAGGCAATGGGGGGCCCGTTATTTCCTGCCAGTCATTCCAGCCGGACTGCTCGCGGTAGCCAGATTGCAAATGCAATGGCGATACAAAAACCAACCCGATTGGCAGCGGATGGGGATGGTGGCTGCCTCAGTCCTGATCATCGGCTATTCATTCTACCTAAATACGGTCAAGGGTGGTATTCGAACGCTGCGTCAGGAAAATTACCATCGGGTCAAACCCAGCCTGGATTTCATCGCCAACCGAAACACGAAAACGATTGTTATTAATGCCGGGTACATCGCGATGGAGTTGTCGTATGATTTCGGCGAACGGTTTTTCTTTCTGGCGGACAATGACCAAAAATTAGCCGCGCTATTAGATCAGTTAAAGGCTTCAGGCATTCATGAATTCATTTATATCTACGACGTCAACCGGGACAAGGGTCTGCCTCAAATCTTACAGAAACCCGGTAAGCCCGAAATGGCTACGGGAAATTTTGCCTGCTCGAAATTTTCCATTCCCTGAATTGCCCCTTACCGGGTTGCTTATAGGCTGTGGGTATCTATAGATCTGAACATTAACCCAAATTCTTGTCCGCTTTTCATCGTATATAATTGATTGTCAGATGTTTTCAGTAATATTTGAGGATGGAGGTCAGCCCCTTGCTGAGTATTTCAGAATGAAGTTTGAATTGGGGGCATTTAAGGGCAACAGCGACAGCTCTCGGGTAAATAAAATCCCATTACTCAGCGTTATTGTGTGCGTATCCTCAAACCTGAACCATTCCCCCCTGAAAACGGCTGATTTATTTGAATGCTTTCCTGCCTGGCAGACGACCAGAGCTTGAATCGGATTCTACCTCTTTTCGGGCATTAAATGCTTGTTTTTCAATAAAGACGGAAGGAGTTGGATATTAAAATCTACTATATTTGCAACCTAGAATCCATAAATCCTGGTAAAAGACCTCCGGAAGGCAACGCATGGCAAGAATGTTGTCTCGGTAGGGCTCCCAGAGCCTATAAATTATATTGTTAATCCTGTGAAGAAGAAGTTGGTCGAAGATAGACACGTTATATATTTATTTTTTGGAAGGGTATAAAGAGCAAATTCAATGATGCTCCTTATACCCTTTTCGCTTTTGGGGCGACTGAGGGTCGCATTAATAAAATATTAATTTACAATTAGTTATGATCCATGCTGTAACTGAGGGGGCGAAGCTGTGCCTGGTAATGAATCATGAATAGCGACAAAAAAAACTGGTACGCGCTGTACACCAAGCCTCGCTGGGAGAAAAAAGTGAACCAGCGTCTTCAGGATAAGCACCTGGAAACTTACTGTCCGCTGAACAAAGTGCGGCGGAAGTGGAGCGACCGGATGAAGGTAGTGGAAGAGCCCCTGTTCAAATCCTATGTTTTTGTGCGCATTCAAGATGAAGACCGAACCAAAGTTCGCATGACCGAGGGCGTGGTGAATTTTGTATACTGGGAGGGCAAGCCGGCCGTTGTGAAAGACAAAGAAATTGAAATTATCCGCAAATTCCTCAATGAATTTCAAAATGTCTGGGCAGAGCCGATCAATTTGCTTCCCGAAGATCGGGTTAGAATTAACCAAGGACTGTTTATGGACAAGCTGGCGAAAGTAAAAAAAATGGTCAACAATAATAAGGTGCAAGTAATAATAGAAAGCATTGGTTATTCGTTAGTCGCGCTTATAGACAAATCAAATCTTTCCACAATTGAAAAATAGTAGATTTGACGACAATACCTGGATCATGCCCTTTAAGCCCTTGCGGCGCATTTGCTTGCCTGCTTGTATAGTCGCGCCCATATTGGTGGCTTTCTTCGTATCCCTGTTCAGCTCCTGTGGAAGCACCAGGCCCCTCACCTACATGCAGGGAGCCTTTGATACAGCCAAATTGAGTGTTATAACGGCAAGTGAACCTATTATTCGGAAAGGGGACTTGCTCAGCATTATAGTATTCAGCGATAACCCTGATGCAACAAGAATCTATAATCAATCAGTAATAACCACTGCAGGCGGTACCGCTGTTTCTGGAATTCCTGGCAGCGCTCCTGTGTCTCCTGGATACCTAGTGGATGAACACGGCAATATCATGTTCCAGCAGTTAGGCTCCCTTCACGTGGAAGGCCTTACTATTGCGCAGCTTAAAGATACATTAGATGGCCGTTTTCAATCAGATTCTCTATTAAAGCATCCCTATTACAGCATACGATTTTTGAATTATAAGTTCACCATGCTTGGGGAGATAGCCAGACCGGGACAATTTAGCATACCGGGTGACCGGATCAATTTGCTTGAGGCGTTAGCATTGGCAGGAGATATGACTTTTTATGGTCGACGAGACAATGTGCTCATCATTCGCGAAAGCAATGGAAAACGGGAATGGGCCAGATTGGACCTGACTAAGCCAGAAGTGATGGGCTCCCCATATTTCTATCTGCAACAAAATGACCTGGTAATAGTAGAACAAACCCGGAAGAAGGTTGCTGCCAACGACCAGCTTACTACCAGGAATGTAAGCTTGGCTGCGACCATTGTATCGACTTTGGCGATCCTGTATACCATTTTTAGATAATTAAGTTAATAGCTCCTGATTATTAACCAATGAGTGACCCCAATAACGGTTTCACGACCTTAAATATTCCAACCAGTAATATATCTTGGGCACTCGGCCCCAGGGAATTTGTATTCAAATACATCAAATACTTGCCCTGGTTAATTATATGCGTGGTCGTTGCTTTCGTGCTGGCCTATATCAGAATTAGGTATACGACCCGAATCTATCATGTACAATCCTCTATGATGATCAAAGAGGAGAGGGCAAGTGCAGGAGATAATCAACGTTTCGATGAATTGTTCATGAATTCCGGTGGTGTCAATCTGAATGACGAAATCCAGATACTACATTCCAGGCCAGTAATGCAACGGGTTGCCAAAGACCTTGGAATTCAGATTCGATATTTTGGAACGGGTAAGATTATCCGGTCAAGTCTTTCCTATCCGGATGCTCCGGTGAAACTTGAAATCTTGGGAATAGCCGATTCGTCAAATGGATTTGGATTTCAAGTGAATGTCCTCAACGACAATCTGTTCAATTTCGGGAAAGGAACTAAAACCATGTATTTTGGCCAACCTTTTGACTTAGATAGAAATCGTGTTGTATTATATCGAAACAAACTAAATGACATTCATAATTATTCAAGCCCGCAGTTTCTTGTCAGGTGGGATCCCATAGCATCGGCGGCGGATGGGCTAATTGGAGGATTAAAGATTGTCCAAGCAGATCCGCAATCAACAATACTTACCTTATCTTATGAAACTGAGAATATTAGCCTAGGAAAAGATGTCCTCAATACACTTATGGCAGTATACGATTCTCTAATTGTAGAGGATAAAAAGCAAATCAACAATAACACACTGACTTTTATCAACCTTCGATTGAAAGAACTCAGTGACCAATTAAATGGTGAGGAAAACAATATTAAAGATTACAGGGTCAAGAATGAAGTCTTTGATATTGAGGGTCAGTCCAAAATGTATTTGGGTAACATTGAAGAAACATCAAAGCAATCCGCTCAACAACAAGTCAAAATTCGAGTCCTAAATTGGCTTTTGGATTATCTCAAAAACCCTTCAACTAGAGATAGTTTGGTACCTGTTAACGTAGGTATTGAGGAACCTGTGCTTGGCCAGCTGGTTGCTGAATATAACCGGTTACAGCAAGAAAAAGAATCCAATCTTAAGACTACGCCAGCAAACAATCCAATGATTATCGCTATGGAATCAAGACTGGAAAAATTGAGAATCCAGATGGTCCAGGTTTTAATCAATGTAAGGGAAGGCTACCAAATCTCACTCGACAAAATGGACCAGCAAGCAGAGGGATTTCAAGGGCAGTTGAGGGCGTTGCCCGGTAAGACCATGCAGTTAGTTAATATTCAGCGACGTCAGAAAATACTCGAAGATCTATATTCATTCCTCCTTATGAAGAATTTGGAGACAAGTATTTCTTCGGCATCCACGATTTCCAATTCTAAGATAGTTGAACCGGCATTAGGTTCATTTGAACCCGTTACCCCTAACAAGAAGAATATTTATACGATTTATTTCTTATTGGGCCTCGTGTTGCCTGTGGGAGTCATTTCCCTTTTGGAATTGATGCGTGACAAAGTAAATAATAGAGTCGACGTTGAAAAGAGAACTACTGCTCCGATATTGGGGGAGATAGGTCATTCAGAAGAAGATGAAATTCTCGTTGTTACAAAAAATAGCAGGCGGTTTATTGCTGAACAATTTCGAATTATCCGCAGCAACCTGAAATATATGACCGTTAAGAAGGAAAACCCCTTCTTGATGGTCACATCGTCCTTTAGCGGCGAAGGAAAATCATTCGTAAGTATCAATGTAGCTGCAGTGATGGCGCTTGGAGGAAGAAAAACTGCGCTTATGGAATTTGATATCCGAAAGCCTAAGATTATGGAAAGTCTGAACTTGAAGCGTAAAATGGGGATCACGAATTACATTATTGGGAGAGCTAAATTGGATGACATAATTATTCCAGTTCCGGGTTTTGAAAATTTGTTTGTAATTCCATGTGGGCCAATTCCTCCTAATCCTGCTGAATTACTATTGGATCCTAAGCTGGATGAGTTGATGGCGGAAGTTCGAGGTCGGTTTGATGTGGTAGTGATGGATACAGCCCCGGTTGGCCTGGTAAGCGATTCCATAAGCCTTGGCAAGTTTACAGATTGTACTCTTTTTGTAATTAGACAAGGCCACACGTACCGGAAAATACTACGTCTAGTAGAGGATCTCTATATTGAAAAAAAGCTGCCCTCAATTTCTATTTTATTGAATGATGTAAAACTAGAAGGTGGCTATTACACAGGATATTATGGTGGTTATGGATATTACGGTGGGTACGGCTATGGGATTGAATCGGGTTATTTTGAAAAACCGGCAAAAAAGAAACCGCTTTCATATATCAAACGGTTAAGACGTTGGTGGGAGAAATGGTTTCGGTGAATCGACTAAATTAGATTGTCAATAACTCCTCACTTCCTTCTCATCTCTGACTTAATAAATTGTTTCATCAAGAATTCATTCTGTGGCTGAAAGAGAATCAGCTGAAAACTGGACGGAAATAATTTCTCCAAAAACTCATTTACTTGATCTTCGATTAAGAGAGGTATGGCGTTACCGTGACCTAGTGATGCTGTTCGTCCAAAGGGATTTTGTGGCTCAATATAAACAAACGATACTTGGGCCTTTATGGCATATCATTCAGCCACTCTTGACGACACTCATTTTTCTTTTCTTGTTTGGAAATGTTGCGAAAATTGGGACTGATGGAATCAATCCGATTCTTTTTTATATGGCAGGGATTACCATATGGAATTATTTTTCTGGTTGCTTGATCAGTACCTCAAATACATTTGTTAGCAATGCCGGTATGCTGGGTAAGGTGTATTTCCCGCGTCTTGTTTTGCCAATATCTGTAGCAATTTCAAATATAATTCGATTTGGAATTCAGTTTGGTCTTTTATTAATATTTATGGTTGCTTATTTGTTTAAGGGAGTTGCAATCCATGTGGGGTTTTCTTGGCTATACATCCCTTTGCTTATTGCAGAAATGGCGGGGATCGGTTTGGGATTAGGCATAATCATTTCTTCACTTACAACTCGATATCGTGATCTTTCAATCCTGCTAACTTTTGCCGTGCAACTTGGAATGTACATTACACCTATTGCCTATCCAATATCATTTTTGAATGGGAAAAGCTACGAATGGGTTATTAAAATCAATCCGCTAACATCTATTGTTGAGAGTTTTCGATATTGCCTTTTTGGAAAGGGCACGGTGAGTCTTTCAAGCATTGGATATAGCACTGTTTTCATGATTACCGTATTGATAGTAGGAGTATTAATATTTAATAAGGTGGAAAAGGATTTTATGGATACGGTATAGTTATAGATTTTTCTCATGAGCAATTTAGTCATCAAAGTAGAAAATGTATCAAAGCAATACCGTTTAGGACAATTTGGAACTGGTTCGCTTGCTCATGACATTAATCGTTGGTGGCATAGGATGAGGGGTAATGAGGACCCTTATCTTAAGATCGGGGAAGAAAACGATCGTACAAAGAAGGGTAGCAGTGAATATGTATGGGCGCTACAAGATATTAATTTTGAAGTTGTGCGAGGAGAGGTACTTGGTATAATTGGTCGTAATGGCGCCGGCAAATCCACTCTATTAAAGATTCTTAGCCGTACTACAACGCCGACTACCGGCGCGGTCCGGATCAAAGGAAGAGTGGCCAGCCTTTTGGAAGTGGGGACGGGTTTTCACCCTGAACTATCCGGCCGAGACAATATTTTCCTGAATGGTGCCATACTCGGCATGACAAGGAAGGAGATCAAGCGCAAATTTGACGAGATCGTGGATTTTGCCGGGGTGGAAAGATATATTGATACACCCGTCAAACGCTATTCCTCGGGCATGTATGTCCGCTTGGCATTCGGAGTTGCCGCCCACCTAGAGCCCGAGATAATGATCGTGGATGAAGTGCTGGCGGTTGGAGATGCGGAATTCCAGAAGAAATGCCTGGGTAAAATGAGAGATGTCAGCGATAAGGAAGGGCGAACGGTTTTATTTGTAAGTCATAATATGACCGCAATAAAAAGCCTTTGTGGAACGGTTTTTCATTTAAGTAATGGAAAACTTCTGGAAAGAGGGCCTGCTGCCTTAATAATCAATAAATATCTTTCCCACCAAACCAACAGCAGTTTATTACAGGTATTTGATAGCCCTGAAGAAGCGCCGGGCAATGAAAAGACCAAATTGAAAAGAATTGAAATTTGCCCCCAATTGAAAGAGCCACGTGATCCTATCACGGTTAAAACAGAAATACATGTTGAGATCGAGTTTTGGAATTTTGATGAAGGGAGATTGATTAATCTTACGCTCTTTTTAAACACCCTCTCAGGAGAGTGTGTTTTCGCAAACGGATCGGATGTTAGGAATCTTCCTATCGGTTTGCACAAGGCAACCTGTATTATACCTTCACATTTTTTGAATGATGATATTTATAGTGTTTCTATTTTGATTGTTGGAGATGCTTCGATTCCTCTTTATTTCTTTGAAAATTTGGTTTCTTTTGAAGTCAATGAGGACCGTGCAGGAACTGGCTATCCGATTTATCGCATAAATTTTCAATGGCTTTGATCCTTTCCCAATATCCGGCAGGAACTGGTTGGCATGGGAAGTGGCCAGGTTTTGTAAGACCAAAACTTGATTTTAAGTTTGTGCCAAATAAATAGAAAAAAAATCTGAGCAACAGATTTTAAAATTGGTATGAGTTTTTTTGAAGAATCTTTAAAGGAAATCGTATCCTCTATGTTCAACGATTATGATGATAATTGGGATCACCTACGATTTGGACAAAAGCAACCGGCTACTAAAAATGGTATTAGAACAAAGATTCAAAAACTCCTAAACAGAAGAGGCTATTATCATGTCTCTGCAATTCAAAATTTAATCACAAACTCCCAATGGATAGACAAGTTTCAATATTTGTACAATAAGCTTGTATCCGACGGGGACAAGAAACTATTATTGCAGGTATTATCCTATAGGATCCTGGGTCATAGAAAGGTAAAATTACCTTTGAATACTGCCGGATATTGGGAAAGGATCAAAGCCATTGAAAATTTATGCGATAAATCGGATAGCATCGATCCGCACTTCATGCATTTTATTTTATACAAAATAGATCTGAATAAGATCAATTACCCTATAGAATTCTATTTCACGGCGGGCGGAATATTAACCGATTTTATTATTAAGCAATATGAATATAATAAGAATGGAATATTAATCAAGGCTGAAAAAGGTGATACAGTGATCGATGGGGGAGCTTGTTGGGGAGATACGGCGCTATATTTTGCAAATGAAGCAGGTAATAACGGAAAAGTTTTCAGTTTTGAATTTATTCCGAATAATATTAAAGTATTTGAAAAAAATATTTTGCTGAATAAAAACCTTAAGGATATCATCGAGTTGATAAAGCATCCTTTATGGAAGGATTCGAGCACAAAAATGTATTTCAAGGATAATGGACCCGGAAGCAGGGTAAGCATCGAAAGTTTTGATTCCTCGGAAGGCGAATGTTTTACTCAGAGCATTGATGACTTGGTGGAGCAACAAGATCTTGATAAAATTGATTTTATTAAAATGGATATTGAGGGGGCTGAAATGAATGCCTTGGAAGGGGCATCCAAGACCATAAAAAAATTCAAACCTAAACTCGCTATAGCACTTTATCACAGTGTTGATGATTTTGAAAGGATCCCAGTCCTGATCAAAGAGATGGTTCCGGAATACAAGTTCTATTTTTCACATTGTAGCATTAACGCGGAAGAAAGTATACTATTCGCCAAAGTGAATTAGATGATCAACGTAACTAAGACCTTTCTGCCTCCATTTGAGGAATATACTGCATTGCTAAAACAATCATGGGACCGGACCTGGATAACTAATAATGGCCCCCTTGTAGTAGAACTGGAAGAAAAGTTGAAGGCTTACCTGGATGTGAAAAATCTCTGGTTATGTAATAATGGGACCAGTGTCCTGCAAATGGCAATCAAAGGACTGGATATAACAGGAGATGTCATCACTACCGCTTTTTCTTATGTGGCCACTACAACAGCATTGCTTTGGGAAAACTGTAATCCTGTTTATGTGGATATTCATGAGGAGAATTTTTGTATTGACAGCTCAAAAATTGAGGCAAGAATCAATTCAGCAACTCAGGCCATCTTGGTCACCCATGTATACGGTTACCCATGTGATGTTGAAACTATTTCGTCGATTGCGAAAAAGCATAAGCTCTGGATTATTTACGACGGAGCCCATGCCTTTGGTACGAAATTCAAGGGTCGGTCATTATTGAGCTTCGGTGACATCAGTACTTGCAGTTTTCATGCCACCAAATTGTTTCATACTGTCGAAGGGGGGTGCATCGTTGCCAATGATGACGAGCTTTCTCAAAAACTATTGCATTACCGGCAATTCGGCCATAAGGAAGACGAATATTTTTCAATTGGAATTAACGCGAAGAACTCAGAAATGCACGCGGCAATGGGCCTTTGTAATCTGAAATATATTGATCAAATAAAGCTTAGCAGAAAAAAGCAATGGTTATATTATCGGTCATTGCTGGATGGATCAAATTTGAAGTTTTTACATGTAGAGGAAGATGTAGACTATAACTATGCTTATTTCCCTATTGTATTTCCATCCGAAGCTGATTTATTAATTGCAATGAAGGCATTAATCAAGAATGGTATTATACCACGGAGGTATTTCTATCCCGCATTAAATAGACTGCCCTATATTGCTTATCAATCCTGCCCCATTGCCGAATCAATCGCCAATAGGATATTATGTCTTCCTTTATTTTTTGATTTGCCAGAGAAAGAACAAGAATTGGTCTGCGATATTATTTTGGTGTTGCAAAAGCAAAAATCTTAGTGCGTTTAGGAATCATGCAACCTTATATATTTCCCT
>Ga0206997_10263_pt1 | contig 12159 bp, 11 predicted proteins | sample Alteio_BWMinCont_3_FD_153478 | JGI IMG/M metagenome (GOLD analysis project Ga0206997, IMG submission 153478) | Enriched cells from forest soil in Barre Woods Harvard Forest LTER site, Petersham, Massachusetts, United States -... | ecosystem: Environmental > Terrestrial > Soil > Temperate forest >...
AACTCACATCCATAGCTGATATTACACCGCCCTCAACTTTAATACTTTTTTCTATATCACCATTAAATGCTCGTCGCTCGAGATTATTTATAACTGGTCCAAATCCACACCATCGAGAAGGTCGCGGACTTTTAGGCTGAACTGTGCTTACAAATAGCACCTGGGCTAGGTTATCAACCGCAGCCGCAGTAATTTTAGAACGAGGACAAAAATAATATAAAAACGCCCCAAGACAACAACTACCAGAACCCCCAATAATCCATGCGCACGGATCCATTCCGCCTGTAGCAATCATCGGCAACCATATTACGCTACCAATAACACTATGGTCAAAAAATTCTTGATCCAATCTTTCAAATCTTCCGGGAATGGCTACTGCTGTCTGCCCTTGAGCAAGATCAACTAATTGAAGACTCGAACGCATCGTAAGGAAACCAAGGAAACCAGCTCCTTCTAATTCAATTCCTAGCCAATTTTGAAGCATCACCGTTTGATTATTATCAGATAAAATGTGATCTGACATAGGAGCTTTATTATTCCAAGGCAATACGTACCGCAGCGCTGCGCTATATACCGCAGGATTAATCACCACTACATAATCTTTAATAAGATCTTGAATAGCCGGAATCGTAGAAACTATCTGTAACAATTGCACAATCTGCACAAATTCAGATTCATCTTGCTTTTGCTCCACATCTTCATCGATTAACGATTTGTATTCAAGAGCAGCTCCATTACTGCGTTTCATTTCTATACTTTGATACTGCCGTTGTTTACATTCATAATCAACATGTCTCTGTTTCCGCTCCGCCTGTTCACCGAGCCATAAGAGCGATTGCCCTTGCATCATCGCATTACTATTATTGATGTAAAAACTAAAAATAAATGTCCATAATAATAACCTGCTCATATATTCCTTTGTGGTAGATTTATTTATGATGAATACACGGACGTCGTATCCCTCCCAGCCTTCGCATAAAGCTACGGCGGGCAGACAACTCGCTTTGCTCGATCCTTCGGGACGAACGGCCTCACAACAACATCTCTTCATATACTTTACACAATTTCATAATTGTTGCTTCAGGATAATATTCTTGTCCCGTTTGAAATGCACCTTGTTGCAAGGCAACATATTCTTCTTTGTTGTTATACAAATGTTCTATTTTCTCCGCCATCTGTTGCGCTGAATCGATCACATATCCGTTATAACCATCTTTCACGATATCAACTACACCTGGTCCCCGCAATGCAACAACCGGAGTTCCCCAGGCCATTGCTTCTGCAAGCACGAGCCCTTGTGTTTCAGTCGTTGATGCAAAAATAAAGAGATGTGCCTTTTCATACCAATTGCGAATCACCTCTCGATCAGGCTTAATAATAAATTGAATACGATCAGCCGATAGTTTAAGCACAACAAAGGCATACTGTTGCAATTCTTCCAATTGAGCGCCATAGCCAATCAATGTTAAACAAAAATTATCAGGCAAATGGCCCAGCATCTCTAATAAGAATTTCAAATTTTTTTCCGGCATAAAACGACATACCACCAGCAACTGCCACTTTGGGCCGCAAGATTTTGGAACTATTATTTGCTGAGGGACAAAACAAGATAAAATGCCGCTTGGCACCACTGTTGTAATAATATTTTGCGATGCAAGATAATTTTGCACCGATACACTCGGCGCAACCACCGCATGTACTTTTTTACAAAAATTTTTTACTAAATACCGCACAACGCTCCGTGCCAATTTTTCAGGGCAAGGTACATAATGCACATATTTTTCATACAAAGTATGGTGCGTAAAAATTATTGGAATTGCATATTGCAAAGCAACCCGCATTGCTGCCACACCCAATAAAAATGGGTGATGCACATGCACAACATCAGGCTGATAATCAACTATTAATTTTTGAATCTGTCGCCGAGCGCGCCAGGGAATAGCCATATAATTGCCGCGATACTTAAATCGCATGAAACAGAAGAGGCGGTAAACATCCTGGTCGTCGTATCCGTCATTCTTACCCAAAAAATCTAATGTCACAATAATTACTTGATGACCAAGTTTGCGCAGTTCATGACATGTTGCTTGCAATGAACTAACCACACCGCCAGAATATGGCGTGTAATTGTTCGTCACCATCATGATTTTTAATGAACGCATGCGACACTAACAATAAAATTTATGGAAATTGCGAAATTCCTAACTTTTTCCAATCACTACCAAACAGTTCCATGCCTTTACTGGTCAATGGATGATCCAATGATTTTTCAAATACCTCTATCGGTAATGTTATACTATCAACACCAATATTCATCAATTTCGAAATATCTTCTACTGAGCGCACCGATGCGGCTAATAGTTCCGTTTCATATTCATACGTATCGAGCATCGCACGAATATTCTCAATCGTTTGTAATCCATGTGCATCAATATCATCGAGACGTCCCAAAAATGGCGAAATCATCGCAACTCCTAATTTTGCCATCATCAATGCCTGAGTAACTGAAAATACCAAGGTAATGTTGATACAAATACCTTCGTCTAACAACCGGTTAATTACCGAATAATATTGCGATGCGCAAGGAATTTTAACTACAATATTTTCTGCAATACGAGCAATTTTCTGTGCTTGTTGGTAGACCGCCTCTGGCGCTTGTTCGGTGACTTCTACACTAATTTCACCTTCTGGCAGCAACGCAACAATCTCTTCGATCACCGCACGCGGAGCTTTATTTTCCTTACTTAAATGAGTCGGGTTTGTTGTTACCCCATCGATTAATCCCGAAGATGCCCACTGAGCAATTGTTGCAACATTGGCTGTATCAAGAAATATTTTCATCCCTCAACTCTCTCGCTACGCTCGTTCCTTTGGGACGAACGGGTTAATACTATTTAATCACAAAATTAAGCAACTTATCCTGCACAAAAATTATTTTTACCACTTCATGCCCAACAAGCCATTTTGCAATTTCTTGACGTGCATGTTTTTCAACCTCATCTTGCAATGTTCCTATCGGCAATGTTATAATTGCGCGCATTTTACCATTTACCTGTATCGTTACCTTTGCTTCATAGCTTTTGAGTAACGCTGGATCAAATTTTGGCCAGGTACAACTCAATAACTGTTTTTCTAATAATGCTTCAAGCAATTCGCTGGCAATATGTGGTGCTACAACTGACAAAGCGACGAGCACCATCTCCGCCGACGTACGACTCAATTGCATCGAATGTTCTGTCGCGTCATTGAGCCATTGCATAAATGATGAAATAACCGTATTCGTTTTAAAATTGTCTAAACGCTCTTGCAACTCCTGTATCAATGCATGAGTACGTCGCGTAACCTTTTCTATTTCCTGCTGGCCTTCTGGCAATATGGTTCCTTCTTTAACCATATAGTCCCAAAAACGATTCAAGAAACGCTTAACGCCGTCAAGTCCAGCATCTTGCCATTCACAATCTAATTCTGGCGGCCCCATAAATAGAATATACATACGTAATGCATCAGACCCGTATGATTTTACGATATCATCAGGGTTTACCACATTCCCCTTCGATTTCGACATCTTCTCAACTAAGCCACTTTTTTCGGAATAACGGCATACCATTCCTTGATTGAAAAGTTGTTTGAATGGTTCATCGAATGGCAAATACCCAAGATCAAATAAAACTTTTGTATAAAATCGTGCATACAATAAATGTAAAATCGCATGTTCAATGCCCCCCACATACAAATCAACGGGCAACCAATATTGCATATCGGCTGCATCAAATGGTTTGTCTTTCAGATGCGGATTTGGATAGCGTAAAAAATACCAACATGAACCTGCCCATTGTGGCATGGTATTTGTTTCACGCCTCGCTGGCCCCCCACATGTTGGGCACGTTGTATTAACCCATGATTCAATACCTGCAAGTGGTGATTCTCCTGTGCCCGTTGGCTGATAACTTTGCACATGGGGCAATTCCACTGGCAATTGATCTTCTGGCACGGGGACAACGCCACAACGCTGACAATGAATCAATGGTATCGGTTCCCCCCAATATCGCTGCCGCGAAAATATCCAATCTCGCAACTTATACTGTGTCTGAGCAACCGCATACCCTTTTTCTTGACAATATTGTATAATTTCTTGTCGAACTGACGATGCTTTTTTACCCGCAAATGGTGTCGGTTCAAGTAATATCCCCTGCTCCATATCGGTGTAACAGAGATCAAAGTTTTCAACAAGTGCGCGTTTTGTAGGATCCTCAGGGACTAACACAACCTTTAATGGGATATTATATTTTTTTGCAAAAGCAAAATCTCGTTCATCATGCGCTGAACAACGTACGATACCGGTACCATAGGCAGCGATAACAAAACTTGCTACCCAAATGGGCATCTCACGACCGCTCACCGGATCGATAGCAAAGCGACCAGTAAAAATACCCTCAACCTCGTTGGCATTCGTGTCATATTTTTTCTGCGCACGCTTTTGAATAAGATCATCACAAAATTGCATTATTTCATTCTTATTATGTACCTCATCAAGCAATTGTGACAACAATGGATGATCTGGTGCAATGGTAATAAATGTATCGGCAGCAAATGATTCAAAATGATGAGAAAATGTTTGAATAATAATATCGGAATCTTTTACCGGAGCAGAAAAGACCAATCCTTCACTTTTCCCAATCCAATTACGCTGCATCCTTTTAACTTTTTCAGGCCAATCAAGGCGATCAAGCCCTTCTAATAATTTTTCTGCGTACTGCGTAATACGCAATATCCATTGACGCACATTCCGTTCTAATACTTGCGTACCACAGCGTTCACAATTACCCTGCACAACTTCTTCATTAGCCAGACCAGTTAAACAGGAAGGGCACCAATTAATCGGTGCAACTGCTTCATATGCAAGACCAGCTTTATACATTTGCAAAAAAATCCACTGAGTCCATTTATAATATTCAGGATCGGTGGTATTAATTTCTTTAGACCAATCATATATCGCCGCAACTTCAATCAGCTGCTTTTTAAAAAATGCGATATTAGCTGCTGTGCTTATTTGTGGATGGATACCTTTTTTAATAGCATCATTTTCAGCTGGCAATCCAAATGCGTCCCACCCCATAGGATGTAATACATTATAACCTTCCAGAAGTTTAATCCGGGCATATACATCCGATAACACATACCCTCGCCAATGACCGACATGCAAGCCAGAACCAGAAGGATAAGGAAACATATCTAAACAATAATACTTCTTTCCACTCCCCGTTGGCTTTGTCACCATGGGATGTTGTTGCCATCTCTTTTGCCACTTTGCTTCTACTTCTTTTACGTTATAATGCATTACTATCCTAGGTGTTATAAACTATTAACTACGCGGCAGCCTCAACAGGTGACTCTTCATCAAACAATTCTGCAGCCCCTGCAAGATCCTGCTCTTCTGCTGGAGCTTCATCGGGCACAACAACTTCTTCTTCAGCTACAACTTCAGGTTTAGCTTCTTTGCGTGTTCTATCCAATACATAAACATATACTGGCGTCGCTTTTGACCATGTCATTGGTAATGTTAAAGTCCTTTCAAGATAAATATTCTCGTGTGGTGGCAATGCTTTTAAGGTCATAATCACCAAACCATCTTTCAAGGTAGCAAACTTATCAGCAAGCTTTTGCATCAAGTCATCGGAAAAACAGGTAGAGCAAGTATATATAACCGTTGCATCGCTTAAATCTGCCTCAAGAAAATTTTTCTTGAAAAATTTTATATACTTATTCGGAACATTATATGGTTTTGGGTTAGCAACTTTGCCCTTTTTATCAGCTTTCGGGTTTGCAATTTTACCCTTTTTCCCTTTACCTTTCTTATTTGCTTCTTGATCTCCTTGGTCCTCATTCGCTAACGAATCCTTATTTGCCATAATATCTTTAATTTCATGATCAAATCCAAAACATACCGGCCCAAGATTACGTAATACATTTTCTAATGACATGGCAGCCTTAACGCGTGTATCGGCCAACTCGTAACCAACAGCTTTTTTTGCCGGTGTTGTTAAATATACCTGTGCAATAACCTTTCCAACACCACTTCCTAAATCATAAAAAACCGTATCGGTAGTAAAATCCTCAAAAAGAACCTCTGCCGCTTCATACGTTAATTCGCCATATGTTGGATCTCCTCCGCCTTCACGAACCAGTTCGGATTCTTCTTGCGGAATACCATACCCACTAATACCGGTATAGATTTCATCAAGAATATTTTTATAATTTGCATACGGGCCCTTTGCCTGTGCCTCATATAACAACATCGAGCTTATTAAAAGCATAATCGAAAAATATCGCGCAATCGACATAGTCACTCCTCAAAAAATTAAATGAAAGACAGACTTAAAATAGTATAAGATGATCCTGCCTCCAGGTAAAGACTTCTCTCAAATATTCCACATTTATTCTCATAATAATGCATGTTATACTACATACTAAAGCAGTGTTGTTATCATCTCATAATCATTTTTAACTATACGAAAGAATCATTGTATGTCGATACAAGCCCAAACGCAATCTCCGCAAGCTCTCCATCATGATGAGCAGATTTTAGTTATTAAACGCACAACATTATTCCCTCAAGGGGCTTGGCAGGGATTAAAAGCGGTGAATCATGTGCATTATGCGCAGCTTATTCAAAGCAACAAAGAATTTCATTCCCGTGCTGCCATGGAGCAAGATCCGGTGTATAAACAAATTATTCCCTATCTTGTTTTCACGCATCAAAATCGTTATTTTTTGATGCAACGCCAAGCAAAAGCCAGTGAAACTCGCTTACAAAATAAATTCAGCCTTGGCATTGGTGGCCACATCAATGCAGAAGATCTTAATAATAATGCTGACATTGCACAATGGGCACGCCGTGAGTTTGATGAGGAAGTTGATTTTTCAGGAACATATACTATCGAGCCGATTGGGATTTTAAATGACGATTCGAATGCTGTCGGACAAGTTCATGTAGGTTTTGTTTACCTATTACATGGCTCATCCGATACCATTTCAATTAAATCAGAACATAAAAGTGGGGACATGCTCACTCTTGATGAGTGCATGGAAAAATACCCATTAATGGAAACCTGGAGCCAGATTACTTTAGATTTTTTGAGAAGTAGATAAAATTTGTCATCAAATAATAAGTCAGGCACTGACAACTTTCACCAGTGCCTGACTGTTAATTCATGTTCGATGTATTAATTATTCAAGCGTAATTGATAGCTTTTAAGGCTTATACCATCAAATTCTCGATCAAGAACACCATCAACCTCACGCGCAATATATTGAATGTTTTGCCAGCCTTTCTCGCTTGCATTGTTTTCATATAATGCGAAAAGAATGTGTACATATTGTTGAAATATGTTCAATGCCACATCGTGTAATCCATACTTATCGATCGCATTTTGAGCTTTTTTTTCTAATCTATTATCAAAATTCTTAAACTCATGCTCTTGCTCTTGAGGATACTGCACCGATCTATTCAAAGCATATATCGCGATTCCTAAGCTGTGAGCTGTAACAAAATCTGAATGATATAACTTTATAAACGATCGTACAAATGGTCTGTATGCACACTCATCATTAATTTTTGGGCACTTCATCTGATGTTCATCTGGATTCCAACGCCGATATTGCTCGCGAGCAAGAGATTCATATAACATGCTTTCGAGCATTTTTTGAACAAAGACAAAATTCTCTGAACCTTGTTGATACACTGCACACAAAATTCCCATAAGCTTCCGAAAAAGTATCAATGGCTTGCCCCGCAATACAGGATCTATTTGTGCCGCAATTCTGCCTAGATCATCCATAGTAGTAACATTATACGTACGTTTTGATGCTCGATTCAGCGCTTCAAAATCAGCATCGTTTAATTTTTCAATATTTTTCGCAAACGCTTCCATTTCTTCAAAATAGCGTTCTGCAACCTCTGCATACTGAACTTTTCTTTCCGCTGCGGCAGCCTTTAATAGAGATATCGGCATTGCAATTGTTAAAATTGCATAAAAAATAAATCCGTTAATCTTCATTATTAATACTCCTTAAAGATCCTTAGGGAAGCAGATTGTAATTTTTTACCAAAAAATATAGACTGCGAGAAGCAAATATTTTACAACAAATACTTGCTTCTCGCATTTATTTTCGGTTTCAAAAATTATACTCTTACCTTGGATTATTTGCCGCTCTATACGCGAATCCCGCCGCTCTTTGCATGAATTCACGCCTTAAATCTTGGTCATTTTTTGCATGATCTTTAATCGCAGCCGTTAGTCTAGCCAATGCATAAAACCCTTCATCAGCGCTAACCCCTGGCTGCTCCCCAACCCATATCTCATAGATTATTTTTCTCAATATTTCGCGGTTATCAGGACTTAAACCTTCAACCCTATCTTTAAATGGACTAAGGGCCTCATCAATTGCTGCCGCAGAAAGTCCCACATAACATTTAACATCTGATGAAATTGCAAACATTGAGACTAACAATGCATAGAATATCCAATTTTTATTCATTTTCATAAAACCTCCGTTTTATTATTACATTCTCACTATTATATACTTTCTGTATTTAAAATAAATTACCTTACTCATGGTAAGAAATCTCCTTGTCTTACGTAATCTGTGATACTTATGCCATAAAATTCTCTATCAAGAATACCATCAACCTGACCCGCAATATATTTGACAGCTTTCAAGCCTGTCTCGCTTGTATTGTTGTCATATAATGTTTGAAGAATATCCTCATATTGTTTAAACAAGACCAATGCTTCATCGCGCAATCTATACTTATCTATTGCCGCTTGAGCATTTCTTCTTAATCTACTATCAAGGTTCTCAGACTCACTACCAGAAACAGAAAGATACTTCACTGATCTATCCAAAGCGTATATCGCGATTCCTAAGTTATGAGCTGCAACAAAATCTGCGTAATATAGCTTTATAAACGATCGCATAAAGGGCCTGTATGCGCACTCATCATTAATTTTTGGGCAATATTGTCTCGGATGATATTGTGCATATGGATTGTGACGCTGATGTTCCTCCTCAGCAATAGATTGATATAACAGACTATCAAGCATTTTGTGAACAAAGATAAAATTCTCTGAACTTTGTTGATACACAACATGTAAAATTTCCAGAAGCTTTCGAAAAAGCATTAATGGCTTCCCCTGTAGCGCAGGATCTATTGTTACCGCACTCCTTGCTAGAGCATTCATATCTGCGGCACGCATCATAACCCTTGCGTCATCACCCAGTGTTTTGAGATCCGCATTATCTAAATTTTCAATATCGTTTTTAAATGCTTCAATCTGATCGCTTAAGCCTTCTGCAACCTCTGCATACTGAACTTTTTTTTCCGCAGCTACGATTTTTAATGCACCAAACGATGCCGCTACTGAAATCAACAAAGCATATAATGCAATATTTTTATTCATTTTCATAAAAACCTCTCTCTCAAGTTTTAATAAACCATCTCTTCCTGTATAAGTCTTTTCTCGGCCTCTGCAACAGAAGTCTCCGCTTGAAGCAATAGCTGGCCGATCAGAAATCTGTCATCCATCGTACGATCTGCAACATGTGCAAGAATTTTAATTAACAACAAAAATGCATCTAGCGCCTTTCCATCGAGAGAATTTTTTATTTTCTCACTCCCTTTTAGAAATGCTTGAAAGCTTTCTCCCTTGGGTACAATTGATAAGACACATATTGTAAATTATATAACGCCTGCGATAACTTTTTTTGATCATCAAGATTCAAATCTTTAAGAGCCGCATTAAATGGTTCGAGTTCATCACGGAGTCGTTCTGTAGGAATTGACTGAAAAACATGCTCGCCACCACTCGGACATTTAGCATGCAATGAGACTACAAACACTGAAATTAACAATGTATACAACATGTAATTTTTTATTATCATAAAACAACCCTCATCGAAAAACATTAAGCTATAACAACTAACTATTGTCGTTTTTCCTCAAGTCCCTTTGCCTCACGCTTCTTTGCCTCATGTCGCCTTGCTTCAACTGACAATGATGTAAACAATAATTTATTGTCATACTCCTCCTGCAATATGTCGTAGTAATTCCGGTGTAATGATGCACTTTTGTCCCGTAATAATCTATCATCCTCAGCAGTGAAAAACTTCAAGCTCACCAAAAGCACACCCACAAGTGTACGATAACGTACAGTCTGATTCTTAAAAAATTGGACAACGTCCATCAATTCACTAAATGGTCTAACTAAGGTCTTGCCTCCGGCGTAATCAAGAACCTTTATTATCCCGTCACTTCTCTTTTCAAGTATTTTAATATTTCGGTTATCATCCAGATCAACCTTCTCAGCCCAATCCAGTAAACGATCAATTGCGGCTAATAATATTACACGATCATCCTGTCTTAACTTCTCAACCGAATTTCCGAATTGCGCCTCCTCCAACTTTTTACGCATAATTTCTCTTAACTCCGGACCTTGTAACTCTCTTAACGTCGGCCTCTGAGCAGCTTGAACACCGGCAACATTTTCCGGACCATGAGCAGCTTGGACATCGGCAACATTTAATGAAAGCGCAAACACTGCACACAACGTAAAAATTTTAGTAAAAATATTATTCATCTTCATAAAAACATCTCCTTAGTTTTTAAGATAAAAAACATAACGAAACAAGCCTCAAGGCTATACTCTAACCTTACTTATCAAGATATCAAAAACCATTATCAAATAGCAATAAATTTATAGAAAATAAGAAAAATAGGCACTTATTAAATTTCCATGAAAATTTATTTTTATGGAAATTTCTTGACCAAAGGATTGCCAAGGATCTTGATCCTTGGCCAGGGATTGTTAAGGGCATGCAGCCCTTAACCCTAAAACCTACACGACGCCTTGTTGGTATAATTGCATAAATGCGGCTGCGCCGTACAAGCTTACGTTATAATCTGCGATTACGTAGACTGGCACATCGTGTAATAGTTTACTTTGTTTTCCGCATTTAAAGAATTCCTGGATAAATGCGGGCTCTTTGAACATGTTAACATTTTTTGCTGCAATACCGCCGGCTATATACAGCCCATTTAATGCGAGAGTATCCAGTACAAAATTTTTTGCACAGCGTGCTGAAAATATTGTATACAAAATAAACGTATCATAACAAAGCTCATCTTTAAATGCGTACCATGATATCAGATCTGGCTGGAATCCATTTACTGCTATTTCTTTACTTATTTCAGTTGTTGCATATTGCTTTTGCGTCCCTAAAAATTGGTATATCTTCGTAATGCCTTGGCCTGATAATATATCTTCCCAAGAAATGGGACATCTCTCATTTCGAATATTATTGATATACTCGAACAGTTGAAATTCTTTAACGGTTTGCGCTGAGCAATCCGCATGCCCACCTTCTGAAGAAAATGGTAAATATCGATTAAAATGATGATTCCATAGCAAAGCGGCTTTCCCCATGCCAGTGCCTGCACCAATACATGCCTTTTGTGCTTGAGGTTTTTGCGTGCCGGCATTAATGGTTACAATGCTCGCTTCATCTAATAGATCGATACCAAGCCCGACTGCTTCAAAGTCATTTATTATCACAACCGTTTCGAGTCCAGTATACGCGCGAATCACTTGTGCATCTAAAGCAATAGTTAAATTAGTTGGCTGTACATAATCCCGCGCACTATTTACCACTCCTGCAGCAGCCAAACATGCATACGTGATAATAATGCCATACTTTTCTAATACATAGCGCATTACATCTTTTATTAATTGCGCAAAGTCTGTCACTTCTTGACTATGCGCATGGAGCGATATAATTAATACCGGCGTAATGCCTTGCATTTCAAAAATACCAAAATTACTGTTCGTCCCTCCAATATCGGCTGCCAAAAAACAATACCGTTTTACTAAAAAATCTTTTTGATAGATAACTTCACGTAATGCATGAGAAATCATAACCTTCTCCCATATCTCATTATAAACAGCCTGTTGCTCCCATGCTTATTTATGTTAGCATAGTACTTAAGTAAGTTATGTTTTTTTACCTACATAAGGGAAGAATATGGAAAAAACAACGCAAGCAAAATACGGTTTATTTACCCTCTTATTGCTTATAGCAACGATAAAAAGCTCATTATATGCC
>Ga0206997_10265_pt1 | contig 12143 bp, 8 predicted proteins | sample Alteio_BWMinCont_3_FD_153478 | JGI IMG/M metagenome (GOLD analysis project Ga0206997, IMG submission 153478) | Enriched cells from forest soil in Barre Woods Harvard Forest LTER site, Petersham, Massachusetts, United States -... | ecosystem: Environmental > Terrestrial > Soil > Temperate forest >...
TTAACAAAGGTTTCACAAGCAACACGACTATATTTATCTTTGGCGAGCAGCGCGTCTAAAACCGCATCTGAAATTTGGTCAGCAATCTTATCCGGATGGCCCTCTGAAACCGACTCGGAAGTGAATAAATAATAGTCATTCATCAATCAATCCCCGTTCTTCTCGTTAAAAAATGGTTAGTGTGCGTACGACACACAATAAACTGGTTGGCAATATTACTCGATTTTTTACCAAAATACACGCATTCTGGCACTCAGGGATACATATCTAGGGATTTTCAACTCAAAAAACGCTATAATACCCCTCATAATTGAAATACTTCGGAACAACATGATCGTCAAAAACCTAATCAACAGTTTTACTGGGCGAATGCTCATTGGGTTAGCGCTGATACACATCAGTGTGCTTTCACTTTTATTCTATTATGTCTTAGGCATCATCCGTGCAGATTATCAAACCCAATTTATTAATTTTGCCACCAATCAATCCTACCTCATTGAACAATTACTGGAATTTGATTTAGACGAAAAACGGATTAAAAATTTATTAGATGACATGCTTATCGGCAATCAATTGGTCTATGCCGATTATATGACCAATGATCAAAAAATAATCACCGGCACAAAAGATACCACTACTCATCCCCTTATCGTGCGCGCTAATCGTGGCTTTGATAATCCCAATGGCAATATTTATTATATTATTACGCCACAATATGATATCAAAGACCATAAAACCGGCGTATTGCGATTAGGTTATGACAAAACACCTATCTTACAAAAAATAGCAACTTCTACAAAACTTGCTTTAAATATTGCAGGCATTTACAGCTTGCTCTCGCTCACTTTAATCGGCATTTTTGGAACTTTACTCTCACGCTCTATTCGTAGACTGCGTAAAATATCACAGCGTATTGCCAATGGACACAGTCATGAAAAGTTAGCGCTCGCAACTAGTATTGTCGAAGTAACTAATCTTGCAAAAGATCTCGAATACATGCGTGTCAGACTTGTTGAAACAGCACGCAGTGAAGCACATGAAAAAGCAATTATTCAATCGGTAGCTGCCGCAATTGTTACCATAAATGCAAAAGGATTAATTGAGAGTTTTAATTCATCTGCAGAAAGTACTTTTGGTTATAGCTCGGAAAACATGCACAATAAACCGTTTAAAAATTTACTCAGTACAGAGTATCAGCAACAATTTGATACGATATTAGAAAACCCAAGTATGCGTGTACAGCAGGAATTAATCGGACTGCGTCAAAGTGGCGAAAAATTTCCATTATTACTTTCTTTTAGTGAAGCCATGGTCGAAAACGATCGTTTTTTCACCATGATCTTGCAGGATATTACCAAACAACGTGAATTTGTAACCGACTTAGAATATTTAGCAACACACGATGCATTAACTGGATTAGCCAATCGAAGTTTATTGTACCGCTCTTTAGCAGAAGAAATTAATATTGCGCGTGCGAATCAAGGTTTACTCGCTGTCATGTTTCTTGATTTAGATCGGTTTAAATCGGTGAATGACACGCTGGGTCACGCCACCGGAGATTTGCTGGTACAAAAAGTTGCGGAACGGTTAATGACTTGTATCCGTAAAAATGATTTAGTCGCGCGCATTGGTGGTGATGAATTTGCGCTCATTTTAACGCAATTGAGAAATGTGGCGGATGTCACTCATATTGCCGAAAAAATATTAGCACACATTACTACACCCTATGCACTCGAAGGCCATGAAATTTATGTGTTCGGCAGCATTGGCATCAGTATTTTTCCATCACACGATCAAACATCCGAAAATTTATTACAAAAAGCAGATATCGCAATGTATCATGCCAAACAAAATGGTGGTAACCGTTATGTTATTTATGATCTACATGCACACCGTTTAAATCCAGCACGTTTAACTTTAGAAAGTAAATTACGGCGTGCGGTTGCAGCCAATGAACTCAATGTTTTATATCAACCGAAAATAGACTTACAGCGGGGAACCATTATTGGCTTTGAGGCTTTATGTCGCTGGAATGACGCAGAACTTGGTCCAATAGCGCCGAGTGAATTTATTCCACTGGCTGAAGAAACTTGGCTGATCGAACCTATTTTTGAATTCGTGTTAAAAACAGCGTGTCAAATGATGGCTGCATTACAAGCCAAAATACAACAGCCTCTGAGTATCGCTGTTAATCTATCAGGTCGGCAAATTCAAAATAAAAACTTGCCGAATACGATTGCGCAAACGTTGCAATCCACTGGCTTAGCCGCAAGTGATTTAGAACTGGAAATTACCGAAAGCGTTATCGTGCAACAAAGCCAAGCGGTAAACACGACTTTACAAGAATTAAAACAATTAGGCTTAAAAATTTCAATTGATGATTTCGGCACAGGCTATTCTTCGTTGAGTTACTTAAAACATTTACCCGTCGATATGTTAAAAATTGACCGCGCTTTTATAAGCAGCATGAGCAATCAACCCAAAGATCGAGCAATTGTAACCACCATTATTGAAATGGCTCATCAATTAAATATGCACGTATTGGCCGAAGGCGTAGAAACAAAAGAGCAAGTACACTTTTTACAAGAATTAAACTGTGATCAAGCACAAGGTTTTTATTTTAGTGAACCTATCCCTCAATCACAAATTGAAGAATTACTCATGCGTCAATATGAATTGCCGTTAATTAGCGCCGTAGCGAAAAAGCCATTTGCAACCATCGATGAAACGAATGAGTAACAGCCATGACAAGGATTGTACAACCACCTGAATCATCCATTGAACTCCTTACACGTGCCTATGCACTCGCGGGCGTCACTATTTTAGAATTAGCAGAATCACTCGGCGTGATACTGCCCCACAAATTACTCCATGGCAAAGGCATAACCGGTCAATTATTAGAACAATGTCTAGGTGCAACGGCGCAATCAAAAGCGCAACCTGATTTTGTGCACTTAGGCATCGAATTAAAAACGATCCCGGTGAATAGCCTCGGTAAACCACTCGAATCAACTTATGTATGTACCACACCACTCACCTATTCTGCGAATATACAATTTGAAGAATCTGTTGTTTATCAAAAAATTCGTCATGTCTTGTGGGTACCGATTATCACCGATAAAAAAAAATCATTATCCAATCGACGCATTGGCACTGCACTACTCTGGCAACCCACTCCAGATGATTTAGCAATCCTTCGTACAGATTGGGAAGAACATATGGAACAAATCATGCTCGGTGATCTGGAAAAAATTACTGCGCATCAAGGCGTGTATTTACAAATTCGTCCGAAAGCAGCCAATAGCCGTGCCCGCCGCCTTGGCATTAACAGTGACGGTAATTTAATCACCACCCTACCCCGCGGTTTTTATCTGCGCCCACAATTTACGCAAATGATTCTGCAAAAGAACTATTGGTAGTTTTTAGGTTATGTTTGGATGTTCATTTAATTAATTTTATGCAAAATAACCCTTCCCTACCCCGTCATTCCTGGGCGAAGGCCGCATGATGATATAGATAAAAATTTTGCATCTGCACGGCCGCAGACCCGGGAATCCAGGCCTAGCTTGCTTACGGAGAAATTATTAGGGGCATTTGCTGTGTCGAACTTTACGGATTTATTCAAATCAATTGGAATGTTAGCTTCCAACACACAAGATTACACTCCGTAAGCAATATCACCGCCAGCACTCAATGCATTACCGACCATTGGCCAAAGTGGCAGCTCTTCGTCCTCGCAACAGCAATCATTATCGATTACTAAATGATATCTGAGCTGTTGCTGCGGTCGAAAGCCGCTACACTTTGTCTTGGGCTATTCTTTAACGTGAAGAAATATTATGAAAGATTATTATTTTTCTCTCTCTCAAGTTTTTTCACTAATTTTTCTATTTCACAATAATAACTATTATCTTTATATTTCTTCCTTCGCTCATGAATAAAGTCATTAAATACACTGCTGTACCAAATAAATGAACCTCTAAATAATTCACGTATTTGTTCATCGGATATTATTCCCTTGTTGGCAAAATAGGCTATTCTCTCCAGTAAATCAACAAAATTATGTAAGCAAATAAATTCTTCAGGATCTGCGGAAAATTTACTTTGCTCTATCATTTCAGCAATCCTTTTATGATGTACTTCTTTACAAATATCTTTAGAATATGTGAGCTGATAAAATCTATGTATGATTGTTCGAGCCTTGACAATTTCTGCATTTCCATACTGCTCAGTAATACGCATTAGGAAATCATTACTTGAGGTTTTGTTTAGATTCCTAAGTTGAATCCAAGCTACAAGAGCAAGAATGGCAGCCAACATTACATACATTGCTGTTAATATTGTCATATAGATGTAATGAATATCCTGAATCTTTGGAGAGTATTTCTTTGAGATATAAATTTGTGAATAAGCCAATTTAGAAGAGTTTTCATCAATATGTAAAATCACGTCAAATATATAATACACAGAATACAGTAAAAGTATCACAATGAGAGCAATGTACCAATTATCACGAATCCATTTTAGGAATTTTTTCAAACTATCAAGAATATAGTTTCTAATAATCCTCCACATAACCTCAACCTCTTTTTATTGTTAAGCTAAAGTTAATAAATGTTCTTAATATAAGTATAGATCACTCACAACAGAAATTACGAAGATTAGTGTACATATCGCGTATAGCTGGCCTATTTGGGTTAGTGAACACTCGCTAACGTTCGTGGTTCTGATGTGCATGAATCGAGCACTACTGAACCAATAGTTTTTGTATCTTTTAATAGCTGGATGTAACTAAGCGCGCACTCTATTTCTCTACAACGTCATTCCCGGGCATAGGCCGCAATTTGATATTAATAAAAATATTGCACCTGCAAGGCCGCAGTCCCGGGAATCCAGGATGAATTCGCTTACGGGGATTCCATCCGTCTCCGTAAGCAAAATTTAACCTGGATTCCCGGATCTTCGGCTGTAGTGATTCATTTATTCTTTCACGATTTACTTGCAGCCTCCGTCCGGGAATGACGTAGTGAGGTAAAAAGTTTGAGAAAACCATCTTGATTAAAATTGACATGATTAAGAGACAAAACCACATAATGCGTCGAAATATTCTGTTTCAAAATAAATTTTAATTCCCATCTAAGTTACCAATTGAAAGCAATAATTATTCCTATATATTAATACTATAAAAATAATAACAAGGATGTTGTTTATGGAAAAATATTATTACGTCTACATATTAGCAAGCAAACGCAATGGTACATTATATGTGGGCGTTACAGCAGATATTATTAGTCGTATTGACCAGCATAAAAATAAAATACATGCGGGATTTACAGCTAAATATAGCGTTACTCGTTTGGTGTATTACGAAGAGCATGAAACAATTATTGAAGCTATCCATCGCGAAAAATTAATTAAAAAATGGAATCGCAGTTGGAAGATTAGTTTAATTGAGCAGAATAATCCTAACTGGGATGATTTATATCATGATTTACTGACCTGACCATAGTAGCCGCCGCCAATCCTACCCCGTCATTTCCAGGCGAAAGCTGCAAATAAAAAGCGCTGATAATGATAAAGCTATTACAGCCGAAGCTCCTGGAATCCAGGTAATATTTTATTTACGCTGAATACTATTGAAATACAGCAATAACTGCTATATCCTATGCCAAATAATACCCTAATTTAAAGGCGCTATATAAAATTGTCTAACTAATCATAGCCAACAATATTTAGTCACACTTTTTGATTTAACATATGCGTCAAACAATTAGGTTTTAACAATAATTCTAAGGACATATATGAGACGAGTCATTATCTGTATGATATCCCTGTGTGTCTTTGCGCAACCCATTTTTGCAGAAAACATCACCCCGACAGAACAACGCATTGCTGATTACATCGTTAAACAGCAACCTGCACAAATCGCGCTACTCAAAAAGTTAGTTAATATAAATAGTGGCACAGAAAACGTAAAAGGTGTGCATCGCGTCGGCGAAATGGTACGCCCACAATTCAAGCAATTAGGATTTACCACACAATGGTTTGAGCAACCCAAATCAATGCATCGTGCGGGTACATTGATTGCAGAACATCAGGGTACTAAAGGAAAACGACTGTTACTCATTGCTCACTTAGATACTGTTTTCCCACCGCAGAGTGATTTCCAACGTTTTGCCATTAACGGAAATTTAGCAACGGGACCAGGGGTAGTGGATGATAAAGGTGGTATAGTCGTTATACTTTATGCTTTAAAAGCGTTACAAGCAGCTGATGTTTTAAAAGACACTACTATTACCGTGGTCTTGACTGGGGATGAAGAAGAATCGGGCAAACCCACATCAATCTCTAGAAAACCACTCATAGACATTGCCAACAACAGTGACATCGCGCTTGATTTTGAACTCGGCACACTCGATACATTAACTATTGCCCGTCGTGGTATTTCCAATTGGTTTATCCGTACCGAAGGAAATAGTTCACATTCATCGGAAATTTTTCAAAACCCAGTTGGCTATGGTGCAGTATTTGAACTCTCACGTATATTGAATACCATGCGTGATGAACTCTCCAACGAAGAATATTTATCTTTTAACCCCGGCATTATCTTAGGTGGCACAACAATCGATTTCAAAAAAACTACTACTACCGGATCTGCCTTTGGCAAACAAAATGTGATTGCCAAAGAAGCATTCGCTTCAGGTGATCTACGTTATATATCTACTGAGCAGAAATTAGACGCCAAACAAAAAATACTAACGATTGTGGAAAATCATTTACCGGGTACAACTGCTTCAATTACCTTTGTAGATGGTATACCCAGCATGCCGCCAACTAAGGACAACTTAAAGTTATTAAAAAAATACAGTGCCGTGAGTGTAACTTTAGGCTATGGGACCATAACCGCATCGGATCCCAATTCTAGAGGTGCGGGTGATATTTCTTATATTGCCAATAAAATGCAGGCAAATGTTTCAGGTTTAGGTCCTATTGGTCAGGGCACACATTCAACCAACGAAACCTTAGCGCTTGATGCTTTGGCAATGCAAACCCAACGCGCAGCACTATTCATTTATCGACTTACGCAAGAATAATTAGTTAGGAAAAAATAATATGCACCCATATTTAGCAAATTTAAAAAAAGTTCGCGATATGCATTTCGCTAATTCATTTGCAATGTTAAAGTGGGCGATAGAATCAGGCTTAGCAGGCATGGCTTTTGCTTATTTCTACAGTCAACAAAAAGATTATGGCACTTCAGGAATCATTTGCGCTACTCTCTTAGCTGGCGCAGTTGCTGCGAGCATCGGTTTTTTTGCACGCTCATATAGACAGTCATGTATAGAATATAACTATGTACAACAACATCCGTCTGAATTTGACGCTCGTTTTTACAGCCGTTACGTTGATTTAGCATTTTTTGAAGAAATTAATTCGCGATTTACACCAGCTGAAATTGATCAAATTGCTCGAGAAGCATTAGCTAATGATCTCTATGATCATTATTACAATATGGGTGTGCGCCGCCATTTACCCACTGCAGTGCATCAACGCGTCACTGAACTAAAGGCAATAGCCCATCCCGCAGTTGCAGTTCGAGCTAATTAATTTGCTAATAGGAAAATATTCGCAGCTACAACTTATGCGCAAGCAAAGTTGTCTGTTCCTTGGTTCTTTCAAGATCTGCACTCATTTTTTCAATACGTGTTTGAAAAGGAAGATGCCCAGTTACTAATTTAAAGGCTAATGGTACGATACCAAACGATAATAAGCCTACAGTCACATTTTTAAACCAGTTAAATGCGACATCTCCTGTACTACCCTTGCCCATCTGTCGATTATATTTTTCGTTAAAATCACTGAATGTATTATTAACATAAGTTCGATAACTTTGTAATTTACTTTGTTTATCTTCTGCTTTTTCTAGTTCTGGCGCTAAACCAATAATGATATGAAAATTCTTTTCCATTTCCATTGTCATCGATTCCATGCCTATACCAAAATTACGTTCATCAAGATCAGTGCTTAGACGCATTTCTTCAGTTAAATCCCGCATATGCGCAAAAGTCTTTTCCAATTCCAAAGTGAGTATTTTCAAATCATATTCTTCTTGCACTTGCAGCCGCAATCTAGCAGTTTCATCACGTACCTTAGGAGCATTCTTATATTGCGGAAAATTTTGCATGGTAATTACCTGGCCATTTTCAGCCTTAACTTCGTTATCAGAAAGATTTTTCATCAATTGCACCGCACCAATCATTTCATTCAACCATTGCTTTTGCTGTCTATATTCAGTACCTTTTATATCATCACGTTGTTTCCCAGCCTCAACTTCCAGATAACTTATGTGTTTATTTAAATAATATAATTTTGCCAAAACATCATCACGCATTTCTTTATCATAAAAACCCGGAAGATATTCTAAATAGCCACAAAAATACTCAGCAAATTCATGTACAGATGGAGGCCTACCAATTTTTTTCTGAAACACAGCAACCTGCGCACTGAATAAATTCAATAAATCTTCAGCATTTTGATCTGCAGAATTAAATTTATCAAACCATCCCGCCTGTTTTTTTGCTATATTTTGTAATTCCTCATTAATTACTGTATCAGGAGATCGGCGAAATAAAAGTTGATCAGGATGTTTAGCAAATATTTTGGTAACAATATGAGTTAATTGTGCATCACTTAATTTGCTTATATGTGCTAATAGCTTATCTCTAACTTCGTCTATTTGGCTATCGTTAAATTCAGGTTGCTGACGAATCCTAGAGAGGATAAGTTCAAGACGCGCTTCCTGTATATATTTATCCGGATTGTTATTAAATAATGCTAATTGTTCTTTATTGCTAAATATTGTAGATATAATGAATGCAAGCTGTAAGTCACTTAAATTTTGGCTATGCAAACGCAAGACACCCTTCATATTGTCTATTTCTCCAGCCGTAAAATCTGATCTTTTACGAATATCGATAAGATAAAACTCGACACGTTCTTTTTGTATAAAAGAAGATGGATTATCTCTAAAAGACATGTAGTTTTTCTTGCTTTGAAATATTCGACTTAAAATATAGGACAACTCTTTATCAGATAAGGCATGCGCCCCGGAGTTTAATAATTGTTTCACATTAACAATATAACTGGGAAGCTTATCATCAGTAAGCTCCGAACTAATATTCGTGCCCTGCATAGCTTCAACAATTCTCTCTTCTTGTTTTTTATTCATATTAGCCTCTCTTATTAATACTTTCCGTTTAACTATTACAATATGACATTTAACACACGCATAACCTTCACTATTAAATATAGTTAATTAAACTAAAATTTATGGATAAATATTTTCTGAACTTTTATCTATTATCAGTGTCTAATTCCATCCTTTAAAGCAACCATAAACTTCTACTGTTTATCGCTGTCTAACCCTCTAGAGATACTTATTTTTCAAAATAGGGGGGTTTAACATGAGCCAGGCAAAAACAGAACAGATTATTCAAGCACTGCGTGATAAAAACCATAAAGACGGAGCGTTAGCATTACCAAAAGCAGGTTTAGTAAGTACACACTTGGCTGAGTTGTCAAAACTATTAAGTGACAACCCAAATGTTACGGCACTCGACCTCTCCGATAATGGTCTGAGTGATATAGCAGCTGTAACTTATGAACACGTCATCGCACAACCACAAATAAGACAGGTAAATCTAAGCAGTAACAAAATCGGCGAACTGGGTAGTGTTTCAATTTCGCGCGGCATGGCTGTTAATCCAAGTTTAGAAAGCATCGATCTTACGCAGAATAATATTCCGGATAGTTCAGGCGTGCGTATTGTTCAAGCCTTGGGTAATAACACGACATCTGCTATGCACACCCTAAATTTAACGAACAACCAATTAGGAAATGATACTGCAGTGGCTTTAGGTAAACTCTTAACGCCTAATAAAAGGCCAACATGGTTACCCAACATTGCTCCGGTTAATTTTTTTATCAAACTATTTGGTTTTAACGATACCGATATTCGTTTAAAAACCCTCCGTTTAACAAGTAATAACATTGATGATAAAGGTGGTGTGCCACTGGTACGTGGATTAGCGTTAAATGGCAGTATTGAAGCACTTGACTTAGAGAATAATAATATTGGCAAAGACACGTTTAGAGAAATTATTTTTTCCATGCAGAACAATAAAATGCCGAATTTACGCGTCTTAAATCTGAACGCCAAAAAGACGCCTGCGACTGGCATTCCTGCAAATCGAAAATTAGCTGATGATGACATATTGATTTTAGCTGAAATCTTAACCACGCAATCAACGAAATTAACCAACCTTAGTTTAAGTGGTTGGGAAATATCTGAAAAAGGTGCAATTGCTCTAGCCAAGGCACTAAAAAACAATAAAACATTAACTGGTTTATACATCAATGGTGCAATAATAACAGAAAGCGTTTGCGACAGCTTTCGTGTGGCGCTCGAATCAAACACCAAATTGAAATATTTAAACCCAACTGCTTTAGCAAATGACAGATATATCAGTAATCATCTTTTATTTAATACTCATTTAGCGAGATATGAAGAAGCGTTAACCGAATTAAAAACAGAAATCACACGTCCGGTGGTTGATCAAGCCCAACTCGATGAGAAATTTAGTCTCTATCAAAGTGCTTATCGCAATTTACTTATTGATCCAGACACTCAAGCACGATTAGATTGTAGCGAAAAGTATGAGAAATATACGCGGGAATGTAAGCAACAAGCGCTCATCTTACAAGCTGAAATAGGTCGCAGCAAAATAGGAGACCAAGCTAGAAAACAGGCATATATTGATCGCATCAATGCAATGATTAACCCTAAAAAACCAGAATCAGAACCAGTAGAAAAAGCTAAAACGCCGCCAGCTTCACCTATTAGCGCAAAAAAAGATGTTGGTATGGGTGAACAAGTGGCTACCTTATTTCAAGGATTTGTAGGATTATTTACACCTACAACTACTCCGTCTGCATCACCAGCACCTTCACGCCCCTCTACGCCACCCGCACAACCATCCATCGCAGGGACAACTACTACACCAGAGCAAAGAGAGTCGAGAAGAAGTATTTCTGCAGCAAAAGAAAGTGTAGCACCTGTGCCAGTCGATAACAAAAAGTTTGCTGAAACAGTGAGTACTAATATTAAATCATTTTTATATGGTTTAAATAAATCACTGCAAGAAGCCAATGCTGAATATGCTTATCCGGCAAATCTACATAGATTTTACACTAATCTATTGAACATCTATTTAGAAACAGACCGTGAAAGTAGTCAAATTGGTAACAATCAACGCACTATACTCTTAAGTAAAGTTCTGCGCAACGAAGAACTACCAAATGATAAAGGCTTAAAACAACAGCTTAAACAGTTATTACCTGCCGGCACTGAATTAAACAGTGAGAATTATAAAATATTGCGTTCTGCAATGATTAACGAAGTAAAGTTTTTAAATATACAATTACAAAAGATGCCAGCACCGCGTCAATTAGGTCCAGCAAAGAAATAAGAGATAATCATTTAATACAGCATATACTTTGTTAAGTCGTCTTTTGCATGTGTAATGGATCGCTTAATGCCGTAACAAAAATGCTACCTGTTTCTGGCTGTGGCGTAAAATGTGTAATACCAGCTGTTGCTGCTTGTTCATAAGGTGTTGCGGTTGTTGTGCTCACGACAGTCTTATTCAAATTTTCCAGAAATTCAGCAGCTTCTGCTTTAATCGCTGCATTTCCATGTGTAACAGCATAATCCAAATATTTTTTGGCTTTAGATATATCTTGGGTAAAAGTATATTTTCCTTCAGCATAATGTCTGCCTACTGCAAAACAAGATTTTGCATCACCTAAGTCAGCGGCCATTAGTGTCCAGTATTTATAATGTGCTAGATAATATAAGTTCATGCGCGCCAGACAAATCTCATGCGCATATTCAATTATTTTTTCCTTATTACCTAAACATGCAGCATCATAAATAGCTTGTACTCCTTCGCGTATTTTAGCCGGAAAGTTTGGCATTGTACGTGGATTTTGAATAAGTAGTGAAGATTCTGCTGCACAATTTTTTTCAACGGTATCTTTTGGGTTAATTACTATAGTAGAAGAGAGAGTAGTCTCTGATTTAG
>Ga0206997_10266_pt1 | contig 12126 bp, 8 predicted proteins | sample Alteio_BWMinCont_3_FD_153478 | JGI IMG/M metagenome (GOLD analysis project Ga0206997, IMG submission 153478) | Enriched cells from forest soil in Barre Woods Harvard Forest LTER site, Petersham, Massachusetts, United States -... | ecosystem: Environmental > Terrestrial > Soil > Temperate forest >...
AGTGGCATCGGTATCGTGTATATACGGTATGGGTAACCCAGTAGATTACGCTGCCGGTATCATCAGGTTCAATAAAGGAGATAGCATTGGCCGTAATCCATTTCTGCACAACCTGGTAAATGCATTGTATAACCGTAGCCAGGGCGAATTTACACGGGGCACTTTCCGGGTGAACGGCGATACTGTGGACATCAACCTCCCTTACGTGGACTATGGTTACCGCATCACCTTTTTTGGCGACGAGGTAGAAGAAATAGAAAGCTTTGAAATAGACACAGGCAAGCGTATTGGTACTATGGAAAATGCCGCCATATTTCCTGCCAACCTGTACCTGGCCCCTCGCAATATGATGACACAGATCATTCACGAGATACAGGACGAACTGAATGCACAAACCGAATATTTTAAAAGCATAGGTAAGCCCCTTGAAGCACAGCGTATAAAAGAGCGTGTCAACTACGACCTGGAGATGATACAGGAGTTAGGTTACTGCAGCGGCATTGAAAATTACTCACGCTTCCTCGATCGGCGCAAACCAGGTACCCGCCCTTTTTGCCTGCTCGATTATTTTCCCGACGATTTCCTGTTGGTCATAGATGAAAGCCACGTTACCATTCCGCAAGTAAGTGGTATGTACGGCGGCGACAGGTCGCGAAAGCTGACGCTCGTTGACTTTGGCTTCCGCCTGCCATCAGCGCTGGATAACAGGCCCCTGAATTTTCATGAGTTCGAAAGCAAGCTGAACCAGGTAGTGTTTGTAAGTGCCACCCCCGGCCGCTATGAGCTGGAACAGACAGGTGGTGTGGTAGTAGAGCAGATAGTGCGCCCAACAGGCCTCATAGAACCGCCTATTGAGATACGCCCCAGCATGAACCAGATAGATGACCTGCTGGATGAGATAGACAAACGAATAAAGATGGGCGACCGGGTGCTGGTAACCACCCTTACCAAACGAATGGCAGAGGAGCTGGATAAATACCTGAAACGCATCAACGTAAATTCAAAATACATACACTCAGAAGTAGATACACTGGAGCGTGTGGAAATATTGAGGGAGCTGAGGTTGGGAATTATAGATGTACTGGTGGGCGTAAACCTGTTGCGGGAGGGGCTCGATCTTCCCGAAGTATCTTTAATGGCTATACTGGATGCCGATAAAGAAGGCTTTCTGCGCGATGAACGTTCGCTGACGCAGATGGCAGGCAGGGCGGCACGTAACGTAAATGGGCTTGTTATCTTCTATGCAGATACTATTACAGATAGTATGCAGCGCACTATGGATGAAACAGACCGCCGTCGTGAAAAACAGGTGAATTACAACCTGGCTAATGGTATAACCCCAATGACCATAGTACGCTCCAAAGAGCAGATCTTCAAACAAACCTCGGTGTTGGATATAAAGGGCTTTGATGAAAACAATAAGTATGCAGTACACGATGAGGTGCCCCTTCTTGCTGCCGAAGATGAAGTGGTGTACAAAACGGTGGGGCAGCTGGATAAACTGATTGCCCAAACCAAAAAAGGCATGGAAAAAGCTGCCAAAGATCTTGATTTTATGGAAGCAGCCCGCCTGCGCGACAAACTCTTCGCCTTACAAAAAGAACGAACTGAGTTAAAATAAACAGGATATACATAGTTGTAAAAAAAATTAATTCAATTGGGCGAAAAGGCTTAAATTGTAGGTTACCTTCTGTGATCCGTCACATGAGTTTCCCTATAAGATGCATGGACAAAAATTGCATTTGCTTGTTTGTTTTGTCCATTTATCTACTCCCTCGCTTACAGAACAAATAATTATTTGAGACTGTAATTAACTATAAAAAGATCCTGATGAAGCAAATTTACTATTTGTCATTGCTTGCCTGTACACTCTTCATAAACCAGGTATCCTATGGCCAGATCCAGATTCTGACACCTAATGACACTACTATCTGCAATGGAACTTCTGCCACATTACGTGCCGAAGTATTAGGGCGCGTGGCCACGCCATTGACGCTTTCTGTTGATGATGATTACTCCGGTGTTGTACCTATTGGTTTTCCGTTTGAGTTCTTTGGTATCTATTATACAGAATGTGTTATTTCTTCCAACGGCTATATACGTTTTGATACTAGCTTTGCAAACGCATATTCCGCATGGCAATTAGGTGGTGGTTCTGGAATACCTATACCCGGTGGCCCAGGTCGCCTGCCAGGTAACCAGAATTGCCTTAATTCACTGTGTGGTGTATATTCAGATATTTACCCCTTGCTGGGTGGCATAATTGATTATTCTACAGTGGGCGTTGCTCCCAATAGGCGCTTTGTTGTTAACTTCTGTTCTGTGCCCATGTATTCATGCAATTCCCAGCTTATCACTTTCCAGATGATATTGAGTGAAACAAGTAACGTGCTGGAAGTGCATATTGGAAACAAAGATACCTGTACTGCCTGGAACGGCGCCTACGCTATAGAAGGTGTGCAGGATCCCACAGGTTATGTGGCTACTGTTGTGCCCGGCAGGAATGATAGCTCGGTATGGGTAGCACATATGGATGCATACCGGTTTACACCAACCTTTGCAAATCTCACCTATACGGTAGCGTCTATACCATACGCACCTATTCCACATGCTAATGCCACGCTATACTGGTTCCAGGATACTACGTATCTGGGCAGTGGGCCTACAATAACTGTATCTCCCGAAACCACTACGGTATATACAGTTAAGGCTGTAGATTGCAGCGATACCCTCACCTACAATGCCACTGCCTCAGCTCTGGCTCAAACAACCGTTCTCATAGGCGGTGGTCCCATGGTTTCCAGCATCAACAGTGTTCCGGCTACTTATTGTGGTGCCTGCAACGCGCAGATTATCTTGCATGGTCTTATCCCTAACCAGATGGATAGTGTGTTCTACAGGAAAAATGGAGTGGACCAGCCGGTACACATTATCCCTAGCCAGCCCGATAGTACAATAACCATTATTAACCTCTGCGCCGGTTATTACGATAGCATCCTTGTAAAATCAGGGGTGTGTCATTCTATACTGGCCGGGCCTGTACGTCTAGTTGACCCGCCGGTAAAGGCACAGTTCAACTACAACGTATTATATGGTTGCGCCGGCGATACTGTTGTGTTCACTAACCAGTCATCTACTACGGGTACAAATCTCAATTACCGTTGGCAGTTTGGCGATAACTCGGCCGATACAGTTACCAATCCAATACATATTTATCAAAATCAGGGTACCTATACTGTTAAGTTAAACGCAAACACTGTTTTTTGCAGCGATACTACTTCCCAAACTATAAAACTGCTACACCCCGTAAAGACAAGCTTTACGGTTAGCAGCGATACTATTTGTCAGAACCAGGCTATCACATTTACCAATACTTCGGTTGGTACAACGCCTACTTATTTCTGGACATTTGGTAATGGGGATACCACCAGTACTGTAAATCCGGTGGAACAATATACACATGCAGGCATCTTCAGGGTGAAGCTCCTGGAAGTCGACTTTGTACCTTGTTACGATTCTGCTTTCCTAAATGTAAATGTTGATTCTGTTAGCTTTCTAAAATTGACTAAAAACGACAGCGCACTTTGCCAGGGTGAAGCTATAACATTTACAGGCTCATATCTCAACTATGGATACGTAGGGAACACCTGGAATTTTGGTGACGGGACGATCATTAGTAATTCAAATCCTATACTGCATGCTTATGAGGAGCCGGGTACTTATACAGTTAGCCTAACCGCTAAATATAGGGTTTGTCCGGATACAACAATTAAAACTGCCATTACAATATCGCCATACCCTGCTGTAAATGTAGGTACTGATACAGCATTATGCCCGGGCTCTGATGGGCTGACTATTACCGAGATTGCCAACGCAGGCAACACTGCCGCTTCGTGGATATGGAATACCGGCGATACGTCTTCGTCCATCAATGTTACTCAGCCCGGTATATACTATACCACTGTGAAGGTAAATGGATGTGCTGCATCAGACAGTGTGCTGGTAAAGAACGATTGCTATATTAATATACCCAATGGGTTTACACCTAATGGCGATGGAGTGAACGATTATTTCTTCCCGCGGCAGATATTAAGCAGCAGTGTAACCACCTTTAGCATGTCTATCTACAACCGTTGGGGACAGGAAATATTTGCTACTACAAGCATAAACGGCCGCGGTTGGGATGGTAAGTTTAACAATACCGATCAGCCCACCGGTGTTTACATCTACATGATCGAGGTGTCCTTCAAAGATGGTCACTCAGAGCATCACCAGGGTAATATAACGTTGATGCGCTAATACAGAATCTTGACTTTTGAAATTTAAACGGTATTGGTACTACTATAAAACAGAAATGGCACCTTCACAAAAGGCGCCATTTCTGTTTTATAAAAGTTATGTTTATCCTTCAGTTACTGCATCTTCAAAAACCATACGTGCATTATCGCTGTTGCGGCGCTCCTGTGTTTGCTTAGCAGCTTTCACCAGCGATACGAACAATGGGTGCGGTGCTTCAACAGTACTCTTGTACTCAGGGTGAAACTGTACGCCTATAAAGAAAGGATGATCTTCTATTTCCACAATTTCTACCAATCCTGTTTTAGGATTTTTACCTACCGGCAGCATACCTGCGTCTTCAAAAGCCTGCAGATATTCATTATTAAATTCATAGCGGTGGCGGTGGCGTTCAGATATATGTGTAGTACCGTAGATCTCCGCTGTTTTGCAACTGCTATCCAGTTCGCAGTCATAAGCGCCAAGGCGCATGGTGCCACCCTTTTGGGTTATGGCCTTCTGGTCTTCCATCATGCATATTACAGCGCTATGGGTGTCAGGGTCCATTTCTGTTGAGTGGGCGGTTGGCATGCCTATTACATTACGGGCAAATTCAACGCACGCCATCTGCATACCCAGGCATATACCCAGGAATGGAATGTTATTTTCGCGTACATAGCGTATAGCTTCTATCTTGCCTTCTATACCTCTGCTGCCAAAACCAGGGGCTACTATTACAGCATCCAGGTTGTTCAGTTTTTCAGCGGCATTTTCCCGGGTCAGGTATTCACTATGTATGTTGCGTATCTCTACTTTGCATTCGTTCATGGCGCCGGCATGTATTAGCCCTTCCAGTATGCTCTTATAGGCATCCTGTAGCTCCACATACTTGCCTATCAGGCCTACGGTTACCTTGCTCTTTGGGTAGCGTAGTTTGTTCAAAAATTCTTTCCACTTGGTCAGGTCGGGCTCAGTACCCAGTGGTAGGTCCAGCTTTTGCAGGCATATCATATCCAGTCGCTCGCGCATCATTTCCAGCGGCACACCATAAATGGTATCTGCATCCAGCGCTTCTATTACTGCGTCTATACGCACGTTGCAAAACAACGCTATCTTCCTTTTCAGTTCGGTATATAAAGGCTCTTCTGTACGGCATACAAGTACATCCGGGTTTATACCGTTTTCGCTCAGCAGTTTCACTGAGTGCTGTGTAGGCTTTGTCTTTAGTTCCTTTGCTGCCTTCAGGTAAGGTATCAGCGTCAGGTGTACTACCAGGCAATTGTGTTCGCCCATTTCCCATTTCAGCTGGCGTACCGCTTCTATGTATGGCAGCGATTCTATATCGCCCACTGTACCACCCAGCTCCGTTATCACAATATCAAACTTGTTGTCCTTGCCCAGCAAGGTCATTCGGCGCTTTATCTCGTCTGTTATGTGGGGTATTACCTGCACGGTCTTGCCCAGATATGCGCCTTCGCGTTCCCTGTTTATTACGTGCTGGTATATACGGCCGGTAGTAACGTTATTGGCCTGCGATGTAAATGTGTTTAAGAACCGCTCATAGTGCCCAAGGTCAAGGTCTGTTTCAGCGCCGTCTTCCGTAACATAGCATTCGCCATGTTCGTAAGGGTTCAGTGTACCCGGGTCAACGTTGATGTATGGGTCAAATTTCTGGATGGTTGTCTTGTAACCCCTTGCCTGTAGCAGTTTTGCCAGTGAGGCAGCTATAATTCCTTTTCCTAATGATGATGTAACGCCTCCGGTTACAAAAATGTACTTTGTCATAACGCTCCTGTTTTTGTGACCGGTGCGCAGCTCAGATTTATATTAAATAAAAAAGAGAGAAGAATCTGTTGCGGTCACACAAAGATAGGAAAAACCCTTTACAGAAAATGACAACGATTGCAAGGTGTGGGTAAATTGTTAGTTAAAGTAGCTATGTTATACTAGTTTTATACGATGCTTGCACCTTTTAATAAATACAGGCAGTTGCTGCAGCTTTAGGGAGTAAATAACACAATTCCAGTGCCACTCTATTGGCTAATTGATACATTACGGTACTTTTGTCAACAAATTTGACCTATGCAGTTCGACCGTAGTGGTTTATCGAATGAGCAATTAGCAGAAATATATATAGAGCTGCTGCGCCCAAGGATGATAGAAGAGAAAATGCTGGTATTGCTTCGGCAGGGCCGCATTAGTAAATGGTTCAGTGGTATTGGCCAGGAAGCTATCGCCGTTGGTGCCACAATAGCGCTCGATCCTGATGAATACATTATGCCCATGCATCGGAACCTGGGGGTATTTACAGTGCGCCAGATGCCTTTTGACAAGTTGTTTAAACAATGGCAAGGCAGCCAGGAAGGCTTCAGTAAGGGGCGCGAACGTTCTTTTCACTTCGGTGCCAACGAATACCATATATGTGGTATGATATCCCACCTCGGTCCGCAGCTTGCCATTGCCGATGGTATAGCGCTGGCTCATAAACTGCGCAGGGAAGACAAAGTAGCCCTGGCTTTTAGTGGCGATGGGGGTACCAGTGAAGGTGATTTCCACGAGGCACTGAATGTGGCTGCTGTTTGGGGTCTGCCTGTAATATTTATTGTAGAGAATAATGGTTATGGCCTCAGCACGCCCAGCAGCGAACAGTTCATTTGTAAGAACATCGCAGATAAGGCCATAGGTTATGGCATGAAGGGCATTACGATAGATGGCAACAATATATTGGAGGTTTTCAGGCAGATTACCGTTGCACGCCAATATTGCATTGACGAGCAGAAGCCCATACTGGTAGAGTGCATGACCTTCAGAATGCGCGGGCATGAAGAAGCAAGTGGTGTAAAATATGTGCCTAAAGAATTATTTGAAGAATGGGGTAAGAAAGACCCTTTAGCCAACTATGAGCAATACTTGCTGGATATAAAAATCCTGACACCCGATATAATAAAAGAAGCTCGCGAAACCATTCGCGAAGAGATTGAAGCTGGTTTGGAAGCGGGCTTTGCTGCTCCGCCGGTGGTAGTTAACACCGCTGTTGAAATAGCCGATGTATATGCACCCTTAAACATTGAACATGTACCGGCATCTGTAAGCGGTACAGAAAAGAAATTTATACAGGCCATCAGCGATGGCCTTCGTACTGCAATGGAGACTTTCCCTAACTTGATATTGATGGGACAGGACATAGCCGAATACGGCGGTGCATTTAAAGCAACCGAAGGTTTTGTAGAACAGTTTGGTAAGGAGCGGGTACGCAATACACCGCTCTGCGAAAGCGCTATAGTAGGTGCCGCGCTCGGCCTGTCTATCAAAGGCTATAAAGCTATGATGGAAATGCAGTTTGCCGATTTTGTGACCGTTGGCTTTAACCAGATCATCAATAACCTGGCCAAGATACACTACCGCTGGGGGCAAAATGCTGATGTGGTGATACGCATGCCTACAGGTGCGGGTGTAGGGGCAGGCCCCTTTCACTCCCAGAGCAACGAAGCTTGGTTCGTACATACCCCAGGGCTGAAGGTGGTTTATCCATCTACCCCTGAAGATGCTAAGGGCCTATTGATTGCTGCCCTTGCCGATCCTAACCCGGTTATGTTCTTTGAACACAAAGGTCTGTACCGCAGCATCAGCGGCCCGGTTCCTGACGGATATTATACTATTGAAATTGGCAAAGCAAGAGTAGTACAGCCCGGTAGCGACATATGCATTATTACTTATGGCGCTGGTGTACACTGGGCTATGGAGTACGCAGCAGAGCATACAGGCACTTCGTTTTATATCCTGGACTTGCGCACATTGTTGCCGCTCGACTATGATGCTATACGCGAGGCTGTAAGCAGTACCGGCAAGGTATTGCTGCTGCACGAAGACACACTTACAGGTGGCATTGGTGGCGAACTGGCGGCATGGATAGGTGAACATTGTTTTGAGCATTTGGATGCCCCGGTAATGCGTTGCGCTAGCCTGGACAGTCCAATCCCATTCGCTATAGAACTGGAGCGCAACTTTTTGGCAAAGAGCAGACTGGACGAATGTGTACAGAAACTAATGGGGTACTAACAAATTATATATTAACGACAGATTGTTTGAACTGCATAAATGTCACTTTATCTAAAAGTTATATTGCACTTTGATGCCCTTGTAGAGGGCTTAGCTTTGTAGAAAAATGAAAATCAATGATGCGCCCTGTATGGGCGCCCCGCACCAAACATCTGCAAATTAAGTTCGTGTAACAGCAATTATAATATTCTGTCTGCCATAGTCAATTTCATTTTTTAATTTAGCAGGCACAACCGGTTTCATGGCAAAGCGCACTTCGTATATATTATTGGCGGCATGTTCTATTTTAATGCTGGCCTCTTGCACAGGCAATGGGGAAAAAGGGCATAGGGCACCTATAGTATTGGGCGACTCCAGTACAATAATTACAGAAACTGATCCTCGTTACACACACGATCTCGTAGCAGACCTGCATCCCAATATACCTACCAAAACCCACCAGGACGAAGAAGAAACAAAACCTGCTGCACCAGACAGCAGCAAGCCGGTTGAAACCCCAACAACTGCCGCTACCGCTACACCTGTTGCAAACAATACGAAGCAGCCTGCGCCACCTGCACCTGCAGGCAATGGCCTCACTGTTACGTTTAAAGATGTTTCTGTAAGCATACCCGGCATTGTAGTAAAATCTTACCGGCCTCAGGATGCTATGAAGGCTAATGGCGTAAGCTACCAATTGGTAAGTGGCAACATACAAAACAGTCGTCTGGTTATCAATAGTGGTACAGCGCTTAAAGTATCTATGCGCTACCAAAGTCAGTTGGTAGTTAATGGCGAAGACAATGACCTACCACTGGATAACCTCTCCACTACTACCGATTGGGTACCTGTAGCTGGCAGCAAAAATAACTATCCTGTCAAAGGTCTTGAATCAGCCAGGCTGGAGGCACCCGAATTTACTGCCGGCAGTCTCCGCAATGCCATTTCCCGTGCTTCTCGTCGTCATCGTCTCAGCCGCAAGCGCGAGCAGGAGTTCCAGGCTAGTGTACGCAATGTGCGCCGTGCCGGCCAAAGGCCCATTAGTGTAGTACTCCGCAGTGTCATGTGGAAAATAGACGGCAAAGATGCCGCAGGCAAGCAATTCTCAAAACAGATACGGGTGGATTTACCATAGAACATAGTTTAGATTCTGCATAAAATATCATGATCCCCGAGCCGATAATATTTGAAATATCAAATGAGGTACTAAGCCCTTTAAAGGAAAAGTATCCGTTAAAGGGCAAGAATAGCCATATTGGGAAAATTGCTGTTGAAATTGCTGTGTTATATTTTAAGTCAATCTACCCTTATGCTGAATTTTCATTTAATGTAAATGGTGTAGATCTTAGCTTACACTGCAATGATACAGTTAGACTGTTTGAAGTGAAGGGGACAGAAGACAATAATATTTCCTTTTTGAAACTAAAAGTCTCAAGCCAGCAATGCCACGATTTGCTAAAGAACGGCACTGTTTCAATAATGCGCATCACAAATATTGGAGAATCTATAATGAAAATTTATTTCTTACACTATGGCACACATTTCGTGTTAAAGCCAGAAGTTCGATTTAGTGTTAATAAAATAGCCGCTCTCATTTAGTGGAAATCGTTTCGAGTTATCCCTATCCTTATAATTGCATCTGACCTATCTTTCATAAAATACCTTCCCCGTCTCCGCTATCTGCTCCAACAGATCTTTATTGCTGATCTCGGCTCTCAACGACAAGTCTATCTTATAAGGCAGTAGCAGGTCATCCAGCTTATTCTCAAGTTGTGTAAGTTCGGTATTGCTTAGTCCACTGTCTGTTATGGTTAGGTCAATATCAGAACCTTGTCTATAGTTCCCTATGGCTCGTGAACCATATATAGTTACCTCTATTATTGCAGGGTATTGTGCAAAGCAGGCATTTATCTGGTCTATATGTTCCTGCTTCAGTCCGAACATATTATTTGAGGGAGTTCATGTGTGCTTTAAAGTCAGCAAACAAGCGGTAGTAAACAGTAATTATTTTATCGGCTATGGCATCAGCTATAGCTTCATCATATGCGTGGGTAGATAGGTTGCGGCTCTTTATCATATCCATCCAGCCCTCTCCATCTTGTATCAAACCTTTATTAAAGGCGTCTCTTATAGCATCTCTTGAGCCGGTAATAGTTGTATTGCCCTGGTATGTAAAATAATCCTTCATTACATTCCACGCCAGTTCATGGGTAAACTCAAATCGTTGTATTAGCCCTTGTTCTTCCAGTTCATTAAGAGGGCGGTCATTTTGTATATGCACAGCATCCTCAAGCAGGCCAAATGCCCGCTCAAAGTTCTTCATGCGCTGTAACCATCTTACATCTTCACCCATATCTTACCAAAGCATTAAATATTAATTACCCCACCTCAGCCACACATTTCAACTCTATTGCAATAGCCGTAGGCAAGGAGTCTATACCTACCGTGGTGCGGCAGGGTTGGTTATCCTTAAAGTACTCAGCATATATTTTGTTGTAGGTCTGGAAGTCACGCTTCATATCCACCAAAAAAACAGTTACATCCACCAGCTTATCCCAGCTGCTGCCGCTTGCTTCAAGTATGGTGCGTACGTTGTCAAACACGCTGCGGCATTGTTCTGCAAAATCAAATTCGTAATGGTTACCATGCTTGTCCGTTTTCAGGCCGGGTATTTCGTCGGTGCCTGCCTTCCTGGGGCCTACTCCCGAAAGGAATAATAGATTGCCCACACGCTTGGCATGGGGATACAAACCAACCGGTTTCGGCGCCTTATCTGTGGAAAATTGTTCTGCCATAATATATCTGCTGCCTCAAAAGTAAAAAAAGAAAAGCGTACATGACCAATATCATGCATAACCGCCCCGCCTATCAGTAACATTTATAAACTTCACCAGCTATTCCTCCCCGTTTTTTCAATAAATTGTGTGACAATTATAGTAATATAGTATGAACAGAGCTATCCGTAAAGTTGCAGTTGTAGGTTCAGGGGTTATGGGCTCCCGTATTGCCAGTCTGTTTGCCGGTATTGGTGTGCAAACGCTATTGCTCGATATTGTGCCCCAGGCACCCAACGATGCTGAAACTAAAAAGGGCCTTACCCTGGAAAGTAAGCTGGTACGCAACCGTATAGTCAACGATGCCCTGCAAGCTACTATTAAAGGAAAACCCAGCGCATTTTACACCAAAAAGGCGCTTGATAACATAAAGACCGGTAATATAGACGATGATCTGCACCTCATTGCCGATTGCGATTGGATAATAGAAGTGGTAATAGAGCGCCTGGATATTAAACAACAAGTGTTCGATAAAATAGAAAAGTACCGCAAACCGGGTACCCTCATCAGCAGCAATACTTCAGGCATACCCATACACCTCATGAGCGAGGGACGTAGCGAGGATTTCCAGAAGCATTTCTGTGGCACCCACTTTTTCAATCCCCCGCGCTACCTGCGTTTGTTAGAGATCATACCTTCCCCACATACCGATCCGGCCATCATTAGCTTCCTTATGGACTATGGCGATCGCTTCCTGGGCAAGACTACTGTTTTGTGCAAAGACACTCCCGCTTTCATAGCTAATCGTGTGGGCGTATTCGGCTTCATGGCGGTATTCAAAACCATGCAGCAACTGGGATTGAATGTAGATGAAGTGGATGCACTCACAGGCCCCATACTGGGCAGGCCCAAATCGGCAACCTTCCGCACCGGCGATGTAGTAGGGCTCGATACACTGGTGCATGTAGCTAAAGATCTTCCGCAGAATGCACCTAATGATGAGGCCGTAGATATCTTCAAACTCCCGCCCTTCCTGGAG
>Ga0206997_10257_pt2 | contig 12027 bp, 8 predicted proteins | sample Alteio_BWMinCont_3_FD_153478 | JGI IMG/M metagenome (GOLD analysis project Ga0206997, IMG submission 153478) | Enriched cells from forest soil in Barre Woods Harvard Forest LTER site, Petersham, Massachusetts, United States -... | ecosystem: Environmental > Terrestrial > Soil > Temperate forest >...
TATCGAGGAGGCGCAATTGTTTCCGGAAGGTGATTATTCGCTCGAAGTTTCCAGCCCTGGCATTGATGAGCCATTGGCACAAATTCGCCAGTACAAAAAGAATGTAGGTCGCAAGCTGTTGGTCACTCCCAACGAGGGGGCGGAAGTCTTGGGCACAATTACAGACGTAACAGACGAAAAGATAGTGCTGGAAGTGCCGGTAGGCAAAAAGAAAGAAATAGTGGTAACAGAAATACCTTTTACAGATATAAAAGAAGCAGTAGTACAAATAAGTTTTTAACTAAAAATTCCGGCAACGGAAATAAAGTGACAGAATATGGCAAGTATCAATCTTATCGACTCATTTCAGGAGTTTAAAGATGCAGAAAACATTGACCGGCCTACCTTAATGAAGGTAATTGAGGATGTTTTCAAAACCTTATTACGTAAAAAATACATAACGGATGAGAACTTCGACGTTATTGTAAACGACCAGACGGGCGACCTTGAGATCTTTCGCAGGCGAGAGATTGTAGCGGATGATATGGTAGAAGATGAAAACCTGCAGATACCATATTCACAGGCTATCAAGATTGAACCTGATTACAGTGTAGGTGAAGAAGTGTATGAGGAAGTTGATGTGCGCGACTTTGGTCGTCGTGCTATACTAGCCGCCAAGCAGACGCTTGCTGCCCGTATTGGCGATTTGAAGAAAAATAACCTGCTGAAAAAATATGCTGAGCGTGTTGGCGAGATCATAAGCGGCGAAGTGTACCAGATATGGAAGAAAGAAATACTGCTGCTGGATGACGAAGGGAATGAACTGATCATGCCTAAGACTGAGCAGATACCTACTGACTTCTTTAAAAAAGGCGAAGGTGTACGTGCTGTGGTAAAGAAGGTAGAGATGCGTAATAACTCACCCATCATCATCCTGAGCCGCACCCATCCATCTTTCCTGGAAAAATTGCTTGAAATTGAGGTGCCTGAAATAATGGACGGCCTTATTGTTATAAAGAAAATAGTACGTGAACCTGGCGAGCGCGCCAAAGTAGCTGTTGAAAGCTATGATGACCGCATAGATCCGGTTGGTGCATGTGTAGGTATGAAGGGTAGCCGCATACACGGTATTGTTCGTGAACTGCGCAACGAGAATATTGATATCATCAATTTCACCAACAACCTGCAGTTGCTCATACAAAGGTCGCTTACTCCTTCCCGTATCAACAGGATGGAGATCAATAACGCAGACTTGCATGCTGATGTGTACCTGGAGCCCGATCAGGTGTCTCTTGCTATTGGTAAGAAGGGTGTCAACATCAAGCTGGCGCAGGAACTTACAGGTTACAGTATAGATGTGTATAGGGACGTGCAGGAAGAGGTTGCTTATGATATTGACCTGGATGAATTTAGCGATGAAATTGAACCATGGGTTATCGATGAGTTCAAGCGTATAGGTTGCGATACTGCCCTGAGCATTATAGAGCTTTCTATTGAAGAGCTGGTACGCCGTACCGACCTGGAAGAAGAAACTGTGCGCGATGTACGCAAGATACTTGAAGCAGAATTTGAAAATGAATAGGGCTGTTGCTTGCTATAAAGGTTTTTCAGTGTTAAGGCGTCATTAAAACAACGATTCCTGATCACCTGAACAATCCGATTATTAGTAAAAATAGCGTAGGTTTGTATATTAGGTAAAAACGTTAAATGCCAGAAGGGTTTGACGTATATATTGATTAAGGAATAGAATGACGACAGAAACAAAAACACCAAGATTGCTGGCTGCTGCCAAAGAATTCAATATAGGTAAGGATACCCTCCTGGAGTACCTTACTCATAAAGGCTTTGAGATAAATGCAAGCAATCCTAATGCTAAGCTTACAGAACCAATGTATAATGCCCTGACGGCCGAGTTTGCGCAAGACAAGGCGGCAAAACGCAGGAGCGAAGAAATTGCATTGCCCAAAGGGTCTTTACTGGAAGGCATCAGGAAGACACGGGATGACCTGGATATCACATCCAAAGATAAAAAGGCTGAAGAAGCAGCGCCTGAAAAAAAGGAAGAAAAGCCCAAAGAAACTAAAGCTGTTGAGCCTAAGCCCGAAATAAACCCCGAGCCAAAGCCAGAGGTAAAACCGGAAATCAAACCGGAGATAAAACCAGTTGAGCCACCTGCACAGCCACAGATAAAACCTGCAGAGCCCATACCGGCATTGCCAACTCCACCACCTGCACAGCCCAAGCCCGATGTGGTACCGACTGTAGTAGGTCAGGCTAAAGAAGCTACAGAGGTCAAAGAAATTGCTCCTAAAGAAATTAAAAAACATACTGTTGAGGCCGTTGCTACACCAGAGCCAGTAAAAGCACCTCCGGCGGCTCCGCAAGCTCAGGTATCCGAAAAAGTTGAAGAAGACAACGAACCGGAACACCTGGAAATGAAAGCCCCGAAGCTGGAAGGACCAAACATACTGGGTAAAATAAACTTAGACCAACTTAATTTAACATCGCGCCCTAAAAAGGGCGCTCCTGTTAAGAAAAAGGATGAGATAAAAGCTACTGCAAAACCGGTGAAAACCGATGATGCACCGAAAAGGAAAACTGCAGAACCTGCCCCGCAGCCTGTAGCTGAAAAAACAGTCGAACCCATTGCTCCACCTACTCCTTCTGCTGCACCAACCGAAGACAGAGATGATGCAAACGATGGCAAACCTGAACACATAGAAATGAAGGCTCCCCGTTTGGAAGGGCCAAAAATAATAGGCAGAATAGAACTGCCAATTGCAAACAGTGGCAATAACAAGCCCGATAACAGGGAAAAGCGCAAACGCAAGCGTATTGTTGTTGAAAAGAAACCAGAGAACTTCAAGCCAGGCGAAAATCCTGGAGCGCCAAGAGAACGTAATCATCCAGGTGGTGGTAACGGTGGCGGCGTAGGCGTACCCTCTGCACCAAGGAGCAACAATCCGCGTGGCGATCGTCCTCCATATCAGGGTGGCGGTACCGGCAGGCCTATACAGCGCCCGGGTGGTGGCACAGGTACAGGCGGTGGTGGTTACCAGGGTAACAGGCCAGGTGGTGGCGGCGGTGATCGCCGTGGCCCAGGTGGTGGCGGTGGTGATCGTAGGGGCAACCCGCGCAGCGCACCTGCACCGGTTAATGCGCAGCAGCAGGAAATTGATACAAAAGCAATACAGGAAAAAATACGGGAAACGCAGGCCAAACTTACAGGTTCTACGCGTGGCCGTAATATGAAGGCCAAATATCGTCGTAATAAACGCGACGAAATGAGCGAAAAACGTGCTGCTGCTGAAAATGCAGAACAGACGAGCGCCATACAGGTTACCGAATTTATATCGGTGAGCGAACTGGCTAACCTGCTCGATGTAAGCTTTGCAGATGTTATCAGCAAATGTATGAGCCTGGGTATCATGGTATCTATCAACCAGCGTTTGGACGCAGAGGTGATAGAGCTGGTGTCTAGCGAGTTTGGCTACGATGTGGAGTTCATTAACCTGGAACAGGAAACAGACGAAGAAGAAGTAGTAGAGGAAAATCCTGATGACCTGATACCACGCGCACCTATTGTTACTATAATGGGTCACGTAGATCATGGTAAAACATCACTCCTCGATTATATACGCAGCGCCAATGTGGTTGCTGGTGAGTCGGGTGGTATCACCCAGCACATCGGTGCATACCAGGTGGTAACTGGTACAGGCAAAAAGATCACCTTCCTGGATACTCCGGGTCACGAGGCGTTTACCGCCATGCGTGCTCGTGGTGCTAAGGTGGCCGACGTAGCTGTGATTGTGGTGGCTGCAGATGATGCAATAATGCCACAAACCAAGGAGGCAATATCACATGCACAGGCAGCATCGCTCCCTATGATATTTGCTATTAACAAGATAGATAAGGAAGGCGCTGACCCCGAAAGGATCAAGCAGCAGCTTGCCGCAATGAATATATTGGTAGAAGACTGGGGTGGTAAATACCAGAGCCAGGAAATATCTGCCAAGAAGGGTATTAACATAGATCTGTTGCTGGAGAAGATAGGCCTCGAGGCTGAGCTTCTTGAGCTGAGAGCTAATCCTGACCGCGACGCTATAGGTAGCGTTATCGAAGCATCGCTGGATAAGGGCCGTGGCTACCAGGCTACAGTACTGGTGCAAGCCGGTACGCTGAAGCAGGGCGATATGATCGTTTGCGGACAGCACTATGGTAAGGTAAAGGCAATGTTTAATGAACGTGGCCAGCGCGCCAACAATGCAGGCCCTTCTACACCGGTACAGGTGTTGGGCCTCAATGGTGCGCCACAGGCGGGTGAAAAGTTCAAGGTGTACCTGGATGAGGATGAAGCTAAAGAATTGGCTAACCACCGTGCGCAGATCATGCGCGAGCAAGGCATACGTGCACGCAAGCACATCACGCTCGATGAAATTGGTCGCCGTTTGGCACTTGGTAACTTTAAAGAACTGGGTATCATCATCAAGGGTGACTTTGATGGTAGCGTAGAGGCGCTCTCCGATTCATTGCAGAAACTTTCTACACAAGAAGTTGCGGTGAATGTGGTACACAAGGGTGTGGGCCAGATCACCGAGACCGATGTATTGCTGGCAACAGCTTCCGATGCCATCATACTTGGTTTCCAGGTACGTCCGTCATCGCAGGCCGCCAAGCTTGCTGAGCAGGAAAATATTGAAATACGTACTTACTCCATCATCTACGATGCCATTGAAGAGATCAAGAGCGCTATGGAAGGGTTGCTTGAACCTAAGATCGAGAAGAAGACCGTGGCTAATATTGAAGTACGCGAAGTCTTTAAGATTGGCGGCGTAGGTACCATTGCAGGTTGCTATGTGCTGGATGGTAAGATGACCCGCAACACCCGTTTGAACCTGGTACGCGATGGTATTGTAATATACAATGGCGAACTGTCTTCACTGAAGCGCTTTAAGGATGATGTGAAAGATGTGAACGCAGGCTACGAGTGTGGTTTGATGATTAAGAACTACAACAATATCAACGTGGGTGATATCATTGAAGGCTACGAAGAAGTAGAAGTGAAACGTACACTGTAATTGAGGTTATAAATAAATATTTGCAAAGGCAGTTCCCAACGGAGCTGCCTTTTTTTGTGACCTGAAAGACGTAGTAGATTACATTGTTGCGGGTAGTGCAGATAATAGCTATAAGTCCAGGTCTTCATCTTCATCGGCACCGAAGATGTCTGATATAAACTCGTTGTAGATGTCTATGAAGTAGGGGCAGGCCGGGGCTATATTGTTTTCCAGTACCTGATCCAGGAAGTGGGCTACTTCTTCGTTGAAGGAGAGGGCATCTTCACCATCGCCGGTGCCAAAGCCGTGGGCTATTTTAGAGAGCGTTTCTGCCAGTTGCTCCAGGTTCACATTGTGTATAACAAAGGATATATGCTCGTTGGTTTGCGGGTCTATTTGGGTATAAGTGAAATTGTCTGTAAGCTTGGATAGCTCCTGGCCTATGTAAGCAGCCCGCAGGTAATCTATGGCAATGTCGTTATAATCGCTGAAAAACAGCCGGCTAGACTTTGGTATGGTGATATCGAACGCAGTTTCGTCTGCATTTACATGGAGGTATTCCAATATAGTTTCTTCTTTCCAGCCAACAAACTCGGTAATGTGAATGAAATGCATAACGTGTGCTACTGCTTTAGTAATTGTGGATTTTACGGGTGATAAAAGTAATGGGTTTTTGTAGATTATGGTGCTGTTGAGTACCCAGAAGACCCAACTGTATTCTTACAATATAAAGCTGGATAAAACAATATCTGATACATATGAAACCCAACAGGAGTAAAAAAATAATAGAAGCTTTTATTAAATAAAAGTTATTTATCTTATACAGGTTTAGGGCGTTCTTGTTTTATCGGTATCTGTATGCAATAATTAACTCATTCAGTTAGCCATAGAGTGCACATTGGGAGCGCATTTCATGGAAATTTTATATCATCATTTGCTTTAAATATGTTGTTGCTTTTATACTTATAGGGGATAGGGCTGGGCTATTCTCAGATTGGCTTTTTTGTTTATTTTTGTTTGTATATTTTTGGTGCCATTACTTACTCCTCACTCACTAATGGCATGATTTTCTTTGGGTTATATCCTTATAGTGCAGTATTAAATAATAATTTATGAATATCCAGGAACTGAGGATTGGAAATTTTATAAGGGTACGATCGACGGCAGGGCAAGTAGCAGCAATAGAAAATGAAACAAGTTTCGTTGCCATTAAAACCAGCGCTGGGCTTATAGAAGGAAAATATGCTGACCTGAATATTGAACCTATATACCTGGAGCGCAATATGCTGGTGCAATGCTGTGGTTTTGATGCTGCGGGTATCATAAAGATCGATGTACCTCCCCGTTCTTTTTACCTGCAGGAAAACGATGGCCATATTATTTTAATGGGCTCTGCCCCCGGCAGTAGTTACCTCCCGCTCATCCATTTTTGGGATATAAAGACACTGCACCAATTGCAGCGGCTATATAATGTGCTCAATAGTGGTGAGTTGTTGCCTGTAGATATAGAGTTGCTTGAGCGTTATTTTGGAGGTGCATAGTCTTATTGGGTTTTTTATTTTGGGATGGCATTTTGGGATTGTGATGCTCTGTAGTGACTGATATGTGTTTGTTTTGTGTCATTGCGAGGTACGAAGCAACCTTACGAAACACAAGCTTGCAACATACCCCCCACTCTTGTCATTGCGAGGCACGAAGCAACCTTACGAAACACAAGCTTGCAACATACCACCCACTCGTGTCGTTGCGAAGGCACGAAGCAACCTTACGAAACACAAGCTTGCAACATCCCTCCCACTCGCGTCATTGCGAAGGCACGAAGCAACCTTACGAAACACAAGCTTGCAACATACCCCGCCCACTCGTGTCGTTGCGAAGGCACGAAGCAACCTTAAGAAACACAAGCTTGCAACATACCCCCCACTCGTGTCATTGCGAGGCACGAAGCAACCTTACGAAACAGAAGCTTGCAACATACCCCCCCCACTCTTGTCATTGCGAGGCACGAAGCAACCTTACGCTATTGTGGGTGTTTTAATATGAGTGTGGATGATGGTGTTCCGAAAAGTTTATGTTTTGAAATACCTTTTTCCTTAATAGTTATTGATATCCCTGATCTTATTGGCGACGAGCCAGTTATGGAAGTCGAGCGAATCATCAGGGTAATGATGAATGACCTGGCCATCTTTAAGGGCAATAATAAAGTAGTGCATATCTGCAAGGTATGCCGATAGCTCACCTGCATGGTACAGAAAGCCGGGGTAAGTGCTGTGTGTTGCCTTACTATTTTTTCTTCTAAAGAACCACATACAAACTGGTTTAAGTGTGAGTGGCAGTGCATAAAAGAGGCGTGAAACTTAGACATCCCACTCACAGGTACTTGGATACCCTCCACGGAAATGAATAAGCTCACGCCATAGCGGCGTGCCTTACATCATTTTTTCCGTGTGAAGTTTCCAAGTTTCGTGAGTGGAAAAAAGCTGTAGACAGCTAAAAATATGTATGTGTCACACTTAAATTATACCATGCGCAAAAATTAGTTTGCTGTAAAAATACAAATTCAACTTAATAAACTAAGTAAGGAATTTGAGGGTTGATAAATGAGGGATTAGCAAGTGGAAAGCACTTGCTTGGATTTTTGGGGAAAGTACGTTAGAATACGAGGCAAGATCTTATTAAATTGCATTCCTTGCTTGGATCAATGATAAAAAGACTGAAATGTCACCCATTGAAATCTCATCTTCAGTTTTATCCACGCAATCATACTCATGCCAGGTATGGTCTATTTCATTGTCCCAATGGTGAAAGTGCAAATCTTTTAACTTCCATTTATCAGCATAGAACCAAGTGTCTTCTATTAAGAAAGTCCTAATGCTTTTTTCGATTGCTTCAATTGTTAGATTTTCTTTGTTTGAGAATACTTCTGAATTGTATTATTTATAATTTCCTCCATCGCGATATAGGTATCTAAATTCCACATTCATACTCAAAATTAAGAGTTGAGCATTTTCTAGCATTTGTATATACGTCACTGTGACTTATATGCCAATGTGTAAATGTTAGCTATCTCTATCTTCGATTATGGATCCTTCCTTATTTTTTTTGTTTAATGACCAACCAACTACTTGCCCCTATTGTGGTGCAAGAACTCATTGGGTTGATTTTTATGATTTTGACGGCGATTATCAGCTTAATTTTTGTTTGGCCTATCCATACAAACACATCTTTTTGACCTGCGATGATGATGATGATAGCTTACAGATTATGATGATAGTTGCGACGATTAGTAAAGGATTGTAATTTTCCGTAATGAAATATGAGATCAATAATTTTAGGTTAAGCAGATCACATGATTCGATGAATAGTATTTTCCGGTTTTTATATATACATATTTATGAGAAGCTTAGTCTATATTCGTTTTGAAAATAGATATAATGCTAAATTATTATTACAAAGATTCTCTTGCCAAATTTCAAGAAAAAAATATAGAGGAAATAATTGGGCAAATCACACTTGCGAATCAATTCGACTCAACCCTGTTACAAAATAAATCTTGGGAACAGCAAATTCCTATTCTAAAGAGAGCACTTGCAGAATATAATGGAACAATATTTTTTGAATTTTCCATACCTAGGATGGGTAAAAGAGTTGATGCCTTAATTATTATTGAAAATGTCATTCTAGTTATCGAATTTAAAGTTGGAGAAAGTAAATTTCATCAATATCAAGTAGAACAGGTATGGGATTATGCGCTTGACCTAAAACACTTTCATAAGCCTAGCCACAAAGCAGCAATTGTTCCAATAATCATAGCTACGGAAGCGAAAAGCTCCTTTATTGAAATTCAAACAACATCGCATAATGATAATTTAATAAAACCAATAAGAGTCACAACAGCCGACTTGTCACTTGTAATAAAAGAAGTGTTATCATTTTTTAATGACAACGAACAAATTGATAGTGATACTTATTCTCGTGGAAGCTATTCACCAACCCCAACAATAATTGAAGCAGCTGTTTCTTTATACAAAACACATTCAGTAGAAAATATAACAAGAAATGATGCCGCTGCTATAAATCTTTCTAATACAACAGATACGATATCTGAGGTAATCACTTATGCAAAACAAAATAGCAAAAAAGCAATTTGCTTTGTTACGGGAGTTCCAGGTGCAGGGAAAACCCTTGTAGGGCTAAAAATCGCTACTTCGCATTTAGATAAAGATCATGGAAATGCAAGTGTTTACCTTTCGGGGAATGCCCCGTTAGTTGCTATTCTACAAGAAGCTTTGGCAAGAGATAAAGTTCAAAACGAATTAAGAGCTGGTGGAAAAATAACTAAGGGTGCCGCAAGGCAGGCTGTTAAATCTTTTATTCAGATTATCCACCATTATAGAGATGCATACCTAGTGAATCCTGAACCACCATATGACCACGTAGCTATTTTTGATGAGGCACAAAGAGCTTGGAATAAAGTTCAAACAGTTAAATTTATGCGGCAAAAAAAGAATCAGTCCGACTTTGATAGCTCAGAGCCAGAGTTTCTTATTTCATGTCTTAATAGACATGAAGATTGGGCCGTAGTAGTTTGTTTAGTTGGAGGGGGACAAGAAATAAATACAGGCGAAGCAGGAATTACAGAGTGGTTAAATGCCATTCACGATAAATTCCCCCAATGGGAAGTATTTATTTCCCCCAACCTTAAAGACAGTGAATATGATGCTGAGCATAGTATCCTTAATTTACAAAAAAAATGCACAGTAAATTTCGAGCCGAACTTACATCTTTCTGTTTCAATGCGGTCGTTTCGGGCTGAGCACCTTTCCCTATTCATAAAAAATCTATTAGACTTAAATACAAATGAAGCGCAAGAAACATTAGCCAAAATCATTGATAATTATCCAATTGTTTTAACTAGAAATCTGTCGTACGCAAAAAAATGGTTGAAGGAAAAAGCAAGAGGAAGTGAAAGATATGGAATCGTGGTATCCTCTCAAGCTCAAAGATTAAAACCTTTAGCAATAGATGTAAAGTCCCCTATTAATCCTGTAAATTGGTTCTTAGATGGTAAAGAGGATGTTCGATCTTCATATTATTTAGAGGATGTAGCAACGGAATTTCATGTACAAGGATTAGAATTGGATTGGGCTTGTGTTACCTGGGATGGTGATCTTAGATATTCAGAGCTGGAATGGAAAACATTCGCTTTTAAAGGTAGTAAATGGCAAAACGTAAATAATAGCGACAGACGAAAGTATCTGATTAATGCTTACCGAGTTTTATTAACTCGGGCACGACAAGGAATGGTAATTGTTATTCCAGAAGGTAATTCTGAAGACCATACTAGAAAATCAGAGTTCTATGATTCAACTTTTGAATACTTACAAACAATAGGTATTCCATTGTTATAAAAGCTTAATACCTCCTCTCGTACTCATTTATAACGAGTATGCCCTGGCGCGGCGTTTGCAACGCCCGTGAAACATTTCACTCTGTGGAACAGTGCATAACTTCTTCACTAAAATACCAATTACCACCTGTACCTTGCGCCCGCATATAACCTGTAAACCATGTCATTACAAGGGCGCAGTATAAAATATGGGTTGAGTTCATACAAATGGCTAACCCCCAAAAATGTCCTCCAACAGACATTTTAAGACATTTTTCAATGCACGGTTAAAATGTAATATCAGCTACCACAGCATATTTCAGGCTGCAAACTCACCCAAAATGTCTGTTTAATAGTTGTTTTTTTACAACAGACATTTTACTCAAAAACAGGTGTCATTGCGAGGCACGAAGCAACCTTTCGGAACACCTGCCTACACTCATATTTAAATACCCATAATCGCGTAAGGTTGCTTCGTGCCTCGCAATGACACAAGCAGTACAAATCGCCAAAACCCCAAAATGTCCTCCTACGGACATTTTAAGACATTTTTAAAAGAACAGCTAAAATGCAATATCAGCCACCACAGCATATTTCAGCCCATAAACTCACCCAAAATGTCCGTTAAACAACTGTTTTTTACAACAGACATTTTACACAAACAGGGTCATTGAGGCACGAAGCAACCTTTCGTAACACCTGCACAAACTCATCGTTTAAATGTTGGATAGGTCATTATGAGGTAGAATTGTTTAGCTGGGCAGAACAGTAGCACCGTAGCCTGCACAAAGCATTGTCGGCTGCAGCTGTCATAGCTGCCGACTGCCTTTTTCTTTGCTACTTTCTTTTGGGCATGCAAAAGAAAGTAGGGTAACGAAGGGCAGTTTCCTGAGAATAATTTTATAATACTTTAGGGTTTAACCTGCAAAGTATTTAAACCCCCAAAATGTCCCCCAACGGACATTTTAAGACATTTTTCAAAGCACGGCTAAAATATAATATCAGCCACCACAGCACATTTCAGGCTGCAAACTCACCCAAAATGTCTGTTTACCAGTTGTTTTTTACAACAGACATTTTACTCAAAAACAGGTGTCATTGGAGGTACGAAGCAACCTTTCGTAACACCACTTATGCTCATATTTAAATACCTATAATCGCGTAAGGTTGCTTCGTACCTCGCAATGACACAAGCAGTACAAATAGCCAAACCCAAAAATGTCCTCCAACGGACATTTTAAGACATTTTTTAAATTGGTGCTAAAATGCAATATCAGCCACCACAGCATATTTCAGGCTGCAACTCACCCAAAATGTCTGTTTACCAGTTGTTTTTTTTACAACAGACATTTTACTCAAAAAACAAGTCTCATCGCGAAGCATAAAGCAACCTTTAGTAACACCTGCTGACACGCAATTTTTATATGCACATATCGCGTAAGCTTGCAGCATTATTTATCTCAATCGCTTATATATTTCAGCGTATTTCTGCATTATTTTCTGAAAAGTTATCCACATATTTTTTCACTTATATATCTATCAATCAATGATTTGTGTTTTCGTTAACAAATAGTAGGGTAGTTAAAACACCCTAAGTATTTC
>Ga0206997_10268_pt1 | contig 11994 bp, 11 predicted proteins | sample Alteio_BWMinCont_3_FD_153478 | JGI IMG/M metagenome (GOLD analysis project Ga0206997, IMG submission 153478) | Enriched cells from forest soil in Barre Woods Harvard Forest LTER site, Petersham, Massachusetts, United States -... | ecosystem: Environmental > Terrestrial > Soil > Temperate forest >...
GAAAAAGAAGCAAAAAATAAAAGCGAACTGGAAAAGCGGCAACAAAGATTGCGGGATTCGGTTATTGCGGCACAGGGAATATATGTGCCCGATGATGTACTAAAAGTGGTGACAGACATATCCGCATTGCAGCATCTGATTAAGCAATATTTCATAGATGTAACAGATTATGCAAAAGTGATGCATTATTCTCCGTTTTATACTTCGACTGATTGGATTCAAAGCGTAGATTGTATCACATATGATAATAAGCCATTATATATCATAAGAAATGACAGTAATATTGTTGCGATTCATAATTACGATAACCGTGACAAAATCGCTAAGTTTAGATTTAATACACAATTTCCAATTCTAGAAGAACTGACTAAAGGATGGGTTTCAACGGCGGCCTTTACGTGTCCGTGCATATTTAACTCGTATCCCTTGGCTTCTTATTTTTTATATGCATTATGTTGTTATATTCCCTCACACGGATTGGTTGCTGCTAGTTCTGAGATGTTTGCGCAGGCATATGTTATTGTTTGTGATAAGAAGCGGCAATCATTGCTTGTGAGTAGCTACGCAAAGTCACTGTCGCAGGAAGCGAGATGTGTGGCTCGACTCGAGAGAAGTGTGACTTTAGAACGTTGGACGTTAGATGGTAAATTGCTTAAAATGATTATTTCGGGAGATGAACTTATTCAAGCAATAGATGTAGCCGAAAATGGGCTTATTGCTACATTGAACATCGCAGCTGTAAATAATTGTATTAAGATATGGGATGCTGAATTAAAATTATTGAATATTATTGCGCCTGTAGGGCCAAGAGCATTAAGGGCTGTTGCTATAAATAATAATGTTGTGGTAACTGGCGATTCGGCGGGTAATATCGATGTTTATGATTGTAAGACAACGCGCCATATTCAAACAATTGCTGCTCATAATGATAAGGTTAATGTAATAAAAATATTTGAAGACGGATCTATGGTGAGTGGCTCTGAGGACAATCAGATTAAGATTTGGGATAGAGATGGTTCTTTGTCGCAGAGCTTTAAAGCAAAGGAGCCAGTTATGAGCATATCGATAAATAATAATGCGATAATATGTGGTATAAAGAATGGATTTGTGGCGTACTTCGAAAAAAATGATCAAAAATATGAACATGTTCCAGAAAAATCTGTTATGCATAATTCTTCTGTTCATTCATTGAGTTTTGATGCTTGTAATGATGCATTAATTGTGGGTAATAAAACAAATGTATGGGTACATACTTCTCCGCATCGCGTTTATGATGAGCTATGCAAATTATCATTAAGGCAGCTTGCTTGCATTGAGCGCTTAATGTCTATGGCTGATTTAAATCCCGATCCGGCGTTGCGAGAACATCTGCGGTATGTAAGTGGTAGTACGGATGTCTGTGATAATCCTAGAGTAGAAATGAGTGATTCGCAACCATACCAAACGGTTTTGAGTGGAGAGAATTTGGTATTGTTTCTTTCATTGCCATTATCTATACAAACTGCTTTAAGATCACATTTGCGTATACAACTGCCAACTTCAGACGCTTTGCTTGAATCATTAAAACAAGAAAAATTTTCCGCAGAACAGGCAGAATTGGTTAAAAAATTGGAAGCTCAATACGCTCAAAATCCACATCGACCTCTGCAGTTAACTATTGCAGCGGCGGAACATTTTTTTAGTTTGCCGATAAGGGTGCAAGTTATTTTGCAAAAGGTGATGAATATTATATTGCCTGGAACATTGAGTAGAAGTGTTGGTGCGAAGGTAGCTCATCAGAAAATGGATTAATCTAGCTTATTTTTTGCTTTACGCATGAGAAAATGTTTTGTAAAAACTGACAGCATCCAACGCTTGCATTTTGTGCGTTAGAGAGCTTTTTTGCGCTTGCTTGGGTATATTCATATAAAAGCCTATTATCAAATGCTTTATGTGAGTCAGACAATCTTCGAAAGGCATGGGCAAAATCCTTCTTTGTTAATTTACGGCAGGATGAAAGATCTTTGCGCAGTTGTGGTTCAAAGGCGATGGTCACTAAATTGCGTAAAGCGGCGTATGAAAAATCTTCAGTACAATCGCGCAGGATTTGCAAAAGTTCGTGATCTTCCTTGGTAAGCTCTCCTAATTTCATTAAATCCTTGAGCAGTGCAATGCGTTGTTCTCCGTTCAGTGGAAGAATCTTAATCATCATATCTTCAGCAAAATGGACAATGAATGGGTGAAAAATCATCGAAGAGTTATCTGATGTTACGATGAGTAAAATTGGCAAGTCTGTATATTCATCAAATACGCGAAATAAATTACTCAATACGTGAGACAGCGGCATACCATAATCACAAAGGGTATCTAATTCTCTCAGCATGATGATACATGGTGTATTGCGTGCAGCGGCATTGCGAAAAATATTTTTTAAATAAGCCATGTTGCCGTTTTTGTATGCGATTGGAAATAATGAGGCGTAATGTTCAAAAATTGGTAAATTACATTGAGTTGCAATCATTTTGCCAATCGTCGATTTCCCAATAGATTTTTGACCGAATAATAATAGTTTTTTAGGAAGTTGTTTATAAAGAGCAATTTTTTCTTTTGCAGTTAAAGTTTTCTGATGTACGTGTTGCCATATTTTTATAATATTATGGACTTCTCGAGGGCTATTTTCTAATACATTTATATGAATGATGGGACTTAGTTTTGCTGCGGCAAAATTAAATTGATCGTCAGATTCTTCATATGCATTATCGGCAATTTTAGTCTTTTGTTCTACTTATTTATCGGCGTATTGTTTTTTTTCGTGTTCAGTTGCTAGAGATATTGCAATGGGTGAGGGAGCAGGGGTAAGGCTTAATTGTATTTGTGGCGGTGATTGCATCGCGCCAGTAATGGATCCTAAGTAAAAGAAAGCCAGAAATAGCAGTTGTGTGTGAATCATAATGAAGCTCGTCGATAAGTAATTGCAATTATGTGAAATAGTTTTGTACTTGATACACTACTTAATTTTATGGTAACCATTTTAGCACTTGAGATCAAATATAATTTTAGTATTTTCTTTAAAAATATATAGTCAATCCCGCGATAAGCCCTTGCGTCCAGAAATTTTTTGTTTTACACAAAGGTTTTGGACGATAATCGCCATGTGCTGCTGGTGCTGCTGCAGCCATACCAAATGGAATAGGCCCCGTGCCTATGCCAACTGTTGCACGAGAAAGATCTGCAAGACTGGTTCTGGTGGTATTAATATTTCTATCTATTTGATCAGCGGCGCGTCCGACATGGGTTAACAGAATAAAATTATAACCCAAAGAAAGTTCGATATCTTTTTTCAGGCTATAACTGCAACGAATAATAGTTTCGACCATACCTGCGCAGGCGTGATGTTTAAAGCACCCAATATTGGAAGGCTGGGTGAAAATCGCTCCCTTTAATGTTTGTTGCGCCGTGTTGGCCGTTAAGAAAAAAAGATTGCCAGTAGCGGTTTTGCTTGATCCGTTGCTGTTATTGCCATTGCGCATGAGGCCGATTCCGCCAGTCATGATTGCATGGAGTTTCCAGGCATGGTACATACATTGTGCTTGTAATCCGCATAAAGCGCCATAAAAATTGTTTTTTGTGGTAAATTGGTCGGTAAAATTAAAAAAATTTGGTGGGAAGGGAGCATGGGGATCGGTATGTGTGTTGCCAGCAAAGGTTACTGATTCTACAAATTGCATCCACCCAAAACCGACTGAAGCTGCTAATGAAGAACAGTTCCTTGTGCAGAATTGAAAAATGCTCTTGAGTTCTGTTCCTTGAAATTTTGTTGTTTCACAAAGGCTGAATCTGCCATAAAAACCTGGTTGGCCAAATAAAGGGCCTGGAAGAACAGCGATTGTTTCTCCCGGTATGCCAGCAAGCCCCCAGACGCCCGTTGTATCATAAACAGGAACTGCAAGGTTAGGAGAACCAGGTTCGCCAGAAGTTTTTAAAGATCGTTGCGAACAGTTTTTTGGTAATAAAAAATAACTGAGTTCAAGATGGATGGTTTTGCAGGTATTCAGCGTGGTTCCTGTTAAAAAACGGAATCCTAATCTGTTGTTTGGATGAATGCTACAACTACTTAATTGAATTCTTGTTCCCGGCTGTCCAAGAGCTCCGGGTAATGAATCGGATAATGATGCTGAGGTTACCAGTGGAATGTGGGTATTGTTTTTTTTTCAATGCCCAATACAGAAGGTCTGTTTGTACCCACCAATTTTGGTTACTCTGTGCTGAGTGATGCAGCAATATAATAAAAAATAAAACTTTTCTTTGCATGAGTTTTGAGTTTTAAGGATTTGTAATTTTGCTTTTGAGTATGGTTTTAAGATTCAAAGTTAATGCTATCAGGTTAGATAGGATTTTTTCTATAAAAAGGTGATCTGAGTCTTAGGATAGCTATAATATGACAATAGAATAAGGTCGTATTGTATGGCTGGAAATACATTGACATTTTGAATTTTTAATGTATCCTGGGGTATGATGGCTATTTTTATCTCTCGTTCATTTAATACTGACAAGAATAAAAAACTTAAGGCTGAATTCAAAATTCAAGTACAGGGACTTTCGGATACAAAGAAATTAAAAGAAGGGAATCTAATATGATCTTTACTCGACGAAATCAATTAATATTTTTAACAACATTGTGCATCGCGAGTCATTTTGCATTGCAGGCAATGGAAATGAAGAAATCGCATGATGAATTTATGCGGCAACAGGGATTGTTGCAACAACAAGAAGTAAAACAGGCGGCTATGCCTGATATCCAGCAAGGTTTGCAGCAACAAGAGATAAAAGTTGCAGTCGGCCAAGCACAAATTGCCGTGCATGAAGTATCGGCAGGTCCAGCGGTTCCCTTTGCAGCAGCTCCGCTTCAACAAGCAGCGCCTGAAATGGCACCTATTGCACAAGCAGTGGCACCTGTTGCGCCAGCACAACCGGCGCCGCCAGCTGATGCTGCTACAGGAGCAGTTGCAATACCTTAAGCGTTGAAGATGATACTGCTAAAGAGAAAGAGGAAAAAGCGAAAGAAGCTGCTGCGCAACAAGAATTAAAAATTATCGATTTCGAAAGCATTGTCATTGAAATCGATGGTAAAGAAGAAAAATTTGACGCAACAATAATTGATGTATTTAGTCAAATGTCATTCCGTCAGCTTATAAAAGAACAATATGATCTTCGCACGCCTTATATTCTTGTACAGGTAACTACACTAATTAATGATAAAACTTATGCACATTATTTTGATGCGCATCAGTTTAATATCTATTATTTTGTTGAATATGGAGCAGAGCATAGATATCCCTTGGCTGATAATCTTTCTAATCAAATGCTTTATAGACAAAATCGGACATACAATCAAGAATATAAAAACATTATAAATAATGCGCCATTAACCAGCCACGGTATCAATTACTTTATCAATAGTTTAGAAAATCCAACAAAATTTACCTATTTATGTTGTCATGCCAATCTTTTCCCCTGCAGGGATAAATGTATAAGCGTTTGTCATTTAACGATGATGGCAAATCAGAATCAAGATTTAAAATTGCGGGCTCAAAAGCAATCGTTGCTTGGTTGTTATTATACGCGCAATTGGCAAGGTTCGTCAGAGGATGATAAAAAAGCACATGCCATATTTTCTGCCATTGATCTTGAGCAATTACGACCAGATTTAAAGGCTGATGTCCAATATAAGCTTGGGATAATGCATCATCTTGGATTAGGCACGAAGCAAGATGACAAACAAGCATATGCAATATTATCTGCTATAGATCTTACTCAATTACCACCAAATTTAAGGGCTAGGGTTCAATATAGACTTGGTATAATGTATAGCTTTGGAAAAGGCGTACAAAATGATGATAACCAAGCGTTTGCATTACTTTCTAAGATAGAACTTGCGGAATTACCACCACGTTTAAAAGCTGATGCGCAATATGAACTTAGTGAAATGTATCAAGAGGGCCGAGGTGTACAAAAAAATTATAAGAAAGCATTCGATTTAAGATCGGCTATAGATCTTGAACAATTGTCACCGGATAAGAAAGCTTTCACCCAATCTATACTTGGCAGGATGTATCTGTATAGCGTTGGAAAAGAAATGCCTCAAAGTCGACGAAAAGCACGATTTGTTTTCTGCGGTTGATCTTGGTCGATTGCTGCCATGTGTGAAAGCCGGAGTACAATATGAACTTGGCCAATTATTGTGGGATGGGATTTTTATAGACGATCGTTGTTATCTTTTGCCAAATCCCACACAGGCATTTAATTATCTTATGCAGTGTGATGCATCTCATCTTGCGAATCACGAAAAATTAACCAGATATCGAATATTACTTGATTGCATCGCTGACCACTCACACGTGCAGCAGTTCGCCTTCAATTTTTTATCAACGTTAAATAGAGCCCCATTAGATAAGCAGGATCAAAGTATTGCACATCTTTGTTTGGCAATGATGCATTTTTATGGAAGCGATAAGCTGAAGAGAAATTATGACATGCTCTTGCACCATATGAATGCACTTGTGGTCTCCTTTGATTATTTATCATATCAAGAGAAAATTAAATTTGTTGAACCAATAATAGCGATGTATCAATATAATAAAGATAATAATGACGTCATATTCGATAAAATGTTCATTATTTTGCAAAAAATCCAAGAATTGCAGAGCGCTTTAAAACAAGATTTTGCAAAAACACAATACGCGCTCAGGCTCCTCATTGATCCTCAAAGTATCACGATAGATTTCGCACAATTGTCACTGTATTTAAAACTGAAGTACAAGATCAGCCTAGTTGCATGTATCATTGTGGAAATGGGATATCTCGGGATTATTAAAAGGCATAAGATGTATTTTCTGTTGTGGATCTTGGGCAATTACCATCAGATGAAAAAGCTCAAATTCGATATATAATTTTAAAGAAGAGATTTTTTTGTAGAATTTTATAGCAGTTATACAACCTCATCGATAAGATCGATCAGTTGTTTTATGGCAGTATAGTTTTCTTCTATGATTTTGCGATGTGCTTGGATTCTGTTTTCGAGAATTTCATTGCTGGCTAAATTATGTTTTGTGGTGACATAGTTGGCAATTATATGCATTGCTTGCGTAATATCTTTTGGGCGATAGGCGATATATAATTGTTTCAATGTATCGCGGTACATTTTAAGACTTTTCAGAATATCTGGTGTGCATTGCTTAAAATAATGAGTCTCCATGAGTTCTTTTATTCGATTACATGCATGTTGTGCGAGTGGCGTATGAAAAGCAGCGGCTTGATCGATGCCATAAAAATGATTGCTGATACCGTCATAAAAAGTGTTGGGGTAACTTCTATCGCTATTGCCTAAAAAAGTATCAAGTGCTATTAATGCAGGTAAGTCTGGATGCAAGTTCATGCTCTGTATGGCCATTTTTGCAAGCCCTTGTTCATTTTCTGACAACGGCCATTTTTTTTGCCATGGTGAATTTGGATCGCATATTCGTTGTTGAATCATAAACCATTCAGGCAAAAAATCTGGTCTTACTGTTTCGATATCTTTGCCTGGCACGATGGTGTGGATTGTGGCAGCGCGTTCGGGGAATATTTTTGCTGGATGATTAATTGTCGCGGGAATTAATGAAACATGATTAACATGAATGCGCATTGAGCAGCCGATGTTTGATGCAAGGTAATCATTAATCAGTAAAAATTGTTCATCTAATGATTCATGAATAATTTGTTTGATGATCGATGGAATTCCATTAATAGTAACTGTGCGCGTGACTGCATCAGATGAGTTAGTTTTTTTTGATGCATCAAGTATGAAGCAATTTGTTAATGAGGCTTGGGTAAGAATATTGTTGGTTATATGGTTATGGGAAACAGCTTTTATGAGTGGTTGAATGAGGTTGTAGGCACAGGCGATGAGTACAAGATGATTCATGATGGTAGGTGTTAGTTTTGATATATGTGATATAGAAGTAGTATAGCGCAAGAAGGCGCAGAGGCTAAATATTATAAATAAAAGGCAATTGAAGAACATGCAAAAGAAATTGAAAAAGCTTGGAAAAAGCATTTCGGCCAAAGCTGAAATACAAAATATTTCCCATCAAGGAATCTGGATTCTGGTGAATGAAAAAGAGTTTTTTATGCCATTTGCTGAATTTCCTTGGTTCTTACAGGCGACGATTGCGCAAATTTATAATTTGGAATTTTTGCATGGTCATCATTTGCATTGGCCAGAGTTGGATGTTGATATCGAATTAGATTCTCTGAAGTATCCCGATGCTTATCCGTTAAAATATACGTAAGGCATTGGGAGGTATTAAGTAAAGCGACCCCTTGCTAAAATGCACAAAAATGCCCTTAATTAACCTTAAATTTCATAAATTCCACGCGATTCTTGTCATATAATCTCAAAAAATGATAACTTATAAATTATTAAATTGTTTAAAAATAATAAGCTATAGGTTATTATTCTATGAAAAAGATATTCAGAAAGATCATGATTGATCAGGTCCAGGCAGATCTTGATGATCCAATAAACCTGATCAAAAATCCAGCCCCCAAAAGCGGGTGGATTAAAATTATCCGAACCGTCTTAGGTATGTCAACGTATCAACTGGCAAAAAGGCTGCGATGCTCGCAAGCTAATATTATTACGCTTGAAGCAAGAGAACGTAAAAAAAATATATCACTCGCCATGTTAGAAAAAACAGCAGAGGCGATGAATTGTCGTTTGGTATATTTTTTTGTGCCGAATAAACCATTTAATGAATTACTAGAAGCCCAAGCTCGCATAGTAGCGCAAAAACAATTACGCCCCATTGGTCATTCTATGGAACTAGAGGACCAAGGATTAACAATGCGGCAAAAAAAACAACAAGAAGACGAACTTGTAGCAGAATTACTCCAAGGAAATCCAAGAAATCTTTGGAAAGAAACATCCCCGCATTCACTTGGGGTATAAATCAGGATTTATATAAACTTACGCCTGCACGCAAGCAATATATCGATGCTCTCAAGCGAGCAGATAAAGGCGATTACTCTCAACTTATACTTTTCGCGCGATCTTAAAGCGGGTCGTTTATTTGTGTTCCTCTTAATCCTTTAACAAATGCCGTAAATAATGATCAGGATTGTTTAAAAAGTTTTTTGTTATTTGGTAATGGCTCGTATCGGTGTACGCGATATTTTGCAATGCGTTTGAATCGCATGAATAAATTGTTGCGTGGGGATAAGCCAATAGTATTGGCGAATGCGTGGCGATAATAAATTGAGCATGAGAATGTTGGCATAATTTATGAATAATCGCGATAAGCGATAATTGGCGTTGTGGTGAGAGCGCGGCTTCTGGCTCATCGAGTATAAAAAATCCATCATTAAATAATCTGTTTTGAAAAAATGCAAGAAAACTTTCTCCATGAGATTGTTCATGTAATGATTTTCCCCCGTAAGATTCATAGATTGAGGCATTTTCTTGCGCAAGTTGATCAATATGATTGGCGAGATTGAAAAAACTTTCTGCTCTGAAAAAATAGCCGTGCATGGGTTTTATTCTCCACGAAAGGATTATATGATTGGCTAATTGTTCTGCTCCGGTATACGTTTTTTCTGATGATGTTTTAAAGTTAATATTTTTACTGCCACCCTCACTTCCAAAATCAGATTTATACGCAATAGCTTCCAGGAGCGTAGATTTACCGGTTCCATTTTCGCCAACAAAAAAAGTTACCGGCGTTGGGAATGCAATGGTTTGTAAGTTTTTTATAATGTTGAGAGAGAAGGGATATTGAGAAAAATCAACAGAGGGAGCAAAATTGATTTTGAGCTTGTCGAGCATCGGCCCGTCGTGAAGAGGGGCAATGGAATGTTTTGATGATTTTTTCATAAAATGAAGGTTTTGATGAGCGAATAAAAAGGCTGCCACTACTTCGCTAAAGCTTCCGCCGTCGCTAAAAGCTATGGCGGACACAGTCGAAGTGCAGGCCCCGTCCGTCTTCGTTCTTGCGAACTACGCCGGATGCAAAACCCATGCTTCGCTTTTTTGCTAATTAATTCACTTCCATTAAAAGGCTGGCTGTGCCATGCGTAGCTTGCCGAGCCGGAAGGCACGGATAAGCGAAGCATGGTGCGCCCAAGTGGAGTCGAACCACTAGCCTTCAGATTCGTAGTCTGACGCTCTATCCAATTGAGCTATGGGCGCATTGAGATTTTCAAAGTGGAAGTAGATGAATCTGGCCTGTCAGTCTTCGCCTTCAATTTGTTATTAAATTCATCCTTTAAGAAGGCTGGCCGTGCCTAGGCGAAGCCCTTTAGGGCGAAGACTGGTGGAGAGAGAGGGATTCGAACCCTCGCGCCCCGTTAACCAGGACTCTTGCTTAGCAGGCAAGCGCTTTAGACCACTCAGCCATCTCTCCTTAATATCAGCTTAAGCAACAAAGTATGTAAGATATAGGATAAAGTTTTTGCGAGTTTATGCAAGTTTATACTTATTTTATGCAATGGTAGAATTTTTATATAAAAGCATTGCAGGTTGTGTTTGCTATTGCGGTATACTCAATGCCATGATAGTAATTGTTGGGTGAGTATGGTACCTGTTCCGTTGTTAAAAATTGCTGTTAAAGTTATCCCTGCTTCGGGTATGCGCAAATGTACTCTCGATAAAGCGGGTGCTTTGAAGTGTTACGTGCAAAGTCCTGCAGAAGATGGTGCTGCAAATAAAGAGTTAATTAAGTTTTTTGCAAAATCGTTGGGTGTTGCACAAGATGATATTACTATTATTGTTGGTTTGACATCTCGCAAAAAGGTATTAGCTGTTCGAGCAGCTTTTACGTATAAATACGTATTGGAATGTCTTGGGTTAGAGGTACAAGATGCCCTATTTTAAGTGGTATGGTATTAATGCCGAAGGCGCAATTGGTAAAGGGGTCGATTTTGCGCGCTCTTCTGAGATGTTAGTAAAAGTCGTACAGCATAAATATCAGCTTGAGTTGCTTTCATATGAGCATAAACGTCAAGGGATACTGGCACCATTTTCATATCAACAAAAAGCACAATTTTTTAAACAGTTAGGCGAGCTTTTACAGGCTGGAGTTCCGGTAGTTGATGCTTTGGGTGTAATTGAGTTGTCAACTTCGCATGCGTATTTCAAAGATATTGTTTCTGATTGTGCTCAAGCGGTCAGGGAAGGCAATTCTTTAAGCCAAGTTTGTATTTTTTATCATGATTTAGTAAGCCCATTTGTGTGGCAGGTTTTGGTATGCGGTGAAGAATCGGGTGCCTTGGATAAAGCTTGTCTTGAAATTGCTGATTATTACACTTCTCTGGGGGCATTTACACAGAAAATTAAAGCTGCGTTACTGATGCCTGGTATAACGCTTGGGTTTTTTGTGTTGATTGTTGGAGTACTTTTTTTTGCTGTGATTCCACGTTTTGGTGCATTGTTGCTTTCTTTGCATAAGCCTTTGCCCGCGCGTACGTTACAATTGATTCATATCAGTGGTTGGTTACAAGATCATTATGTTGTATTACTTGGTTTGTTGGGCATGGGATTTTGTGTTGTGCTCTGGAGCATGCGTCATATAAAAGATTGGGAATGGCAAAATGTAGCGATATACATACCCTTGGTAAAGGATTGGATTATTGCAAGCACCTGGGTATTTTTTTTTAGAAACCTTGGTTCTGCTCTCATCAGCGGTGTCGATATAGCACAGGCTTTGCATGTTGCATGTTCAGGGATATCTTGTAGGTATTTACAGAGGTATTATCAACAACTATTGCAACAGGTCGTTGCAGGAGCTTCATTAAGCCAGGTTTTGCGAAATTCTGCTATCAAGGTAGAAGGCTCTTGTATCGCATTTATCGCTACGGGAGAATCGACCGGTAAATTAGGGGTCATGATGCATAAATGCGCTGATATATATCAAGAAAAGTTATATAAAAGTTTGCATTCATGTACGCAATTAATGCAACCCTTGATTCTCATTTTGTTGG
>Ga0206997_10269_pt1 | contig 11952 bp, 10 predicted proteins | sample Alteio_BWMinCont_3_FD_153478 | JGI IMG/M metagenome (GOLD analysis project Ga0206997, IMG submission 153478) | Enriched cells from forest soil in Barre Woods Harvard Forest LTER site, Petersham, Massachusetts, United States -... | ecosystem: Environmental > Terrestrial > Soil > Temperate forest >...
TTTAGTCTTGGTATGGCTGGCGTCTTATTTGTGGCAACGATGAGAGAAAGTCATGTGATCGATTTGATGAGTCGTTTTTTGGGGCCGCTGAAGTTAGGTTTATTGTCAGCAGTTATTTTGAAGGGGTTTTTTGTTGGATCTTCAGTGGTTGTTTGTGATTTGTCAGTATGGGATACGTTTGTCCAAGGTTTGTTTTCAGGATACGGTACTTTAGATTTATTGGCGGTAATCTTTTTTTTCGGGAATATTGTTGAGTGGCCTCAAGCAAGGTCCGCATGGTCAACGAACGCATAAAGAGATGATGGTATTACTCATAAAGGCTGGTATTTTGGGAGCTCTTTTGTTAGGAGTATTATATGCGGCGTTTATTATAGTCGCTTCAATGCAATCTGCAACTGAGCAATGTGTGCAGGCGGAAACGGGGCAATTGTTGAGTGTTTTAGCTGCGATTATACTTGGTGCCGGCGGCGGGATATTAGCAAGTATTACGCTTGCAGTTGCTTGTTCAACGACTGCCATAGCATTAACAACAGTTTTTGCGCAATATGTGCATGCAGAAGTTACCCAAGGATATGTATCCTATTTTGTATCATTACTGATCACTTTGGGAATTACGATATTTTTTGCAAATTATGGCTTTGATGGGATTATGCAATTTTTGGCGCCGATTGTTATGATATTATACCCGGCGTTAGTGGTACTAACCTGTACGAATATTTTGTATAAAGTATGGAATATTGACGTTGGAAAAATTCCATTTTATGTAGCGTTGTTCGTTGCATGTACGATACAATTAAAATTATATACAAGTTTGGTAGGATTCATTCATGCTTTTTTATAATTGAGGAACTATGGCAGTGCACGAGTATCTTATTGTTGAGCAATCTCTTGGTTTACAGGGCAGCATAGAAGTTGATGGAGCAAAAAATGCTGTCCTTGTTATTATGGCTTCATTAATTTTGACTTCAGGTCGATCAAAATTGATGAATGTTCCTCTATCAGCTGATGTTGTCCATATGATCAAAGTCTTGGAAGAGCTGGGTGCGCGCGTTATTTTTAATGAAAAACAAAAAGAATTAATCGTCGATACAACTGATTTGCATGACGCGGTGATATCGCCAGAACTCATGAAGGTCATGCGAGCTTCGGTATTGGTGACCGGACCTTTATTGGTTCGGTTTGGTAAAGCGAGTATCGCAATTCCAGGGGGTTGTAGACTTGGTGCGCGTCCTATTGATTTTCATGTTCGAGCATTTGCACGTATGGGCGCTTGTATCATATATGAGCAAGATTTTATTACCATGACTGCATCAAAATTGCATGCGCAACATTTTATTTTAGAATACCCGAGTGTTGGTGCAACTGAAAATATGATGATGGCTGCAGCATTAACTCCTGGTATAACACGGATCAGTAATGCTGCGATTGAACCAGAGGTATTGGATCTTATTTGTGTGTTGCGAAAAATGGGTGCGAAAATACAGGTACAAGTTCCTGGTATTATTGAAATTGAAGGAGTGGCAACATTAGACGCAATCGAACATGTCATTATACCAGATCGACTTGAGGCGGGTACATTACTTTTGGCTGCCGCTGTTACTGGTGGTTCTCTTGAAATTCCCAATGCACGTTTTGAGGATATGGAGGTTTTTTTAGAGAAACTTTCAGATATGGGTCATGCGATTTCTCGGTGTCATAATGGCCAAGGGATTGCTTTAAAAGCGACTTTAAGCCCACGCGCTGTTTCATTTAGAACAATGCCGTATCCCGGGTTTCCGACCGATTTGCAATCTCCTATGATGGCTGCACAATGTGTTGCTCTTGGAACAAGTGCAATATGTGAAACGGTATTTGAAAATCGTATAATTCCTACCGTGCGAGAATTGCAAAAATTTGGCGCGCAGGTAACGACTGATGGTCCATTGATGGCGACAGTGCAAGGGGTTGATAGCTTATATGGCGCATCGGTTGTTGCTCCCGATCTGCGTGCGGCAGCGGCATTAGTAATTGCAGGGCTTGCTGCGCAAGGTCAAACAACCATTACAGGAGTACATCATGTGCGTCGAGGATATACAAATTTTGATGAAAAGCTTCGTTCTTTGGGGGCTCGGGTTCATATGGTAAGCATGTAAGCTTGATAGAATAAAGCTCATGTAATCCGCGTGAGAAAAATAAAGCATTTTTAACGGTCATCAAAACATGATTCAGGTTGGACAAGCTAATTTCTTTACTATAATGCGTAATTGCTCAAGTGCACAATCTCTACTGCATCCCAATCCATAACGCATGGTATAAATAAAACATTCTGCGGCCTTTTCAAGGCTCTTGTTAATATTTTGCGGGGCAAGATACATAAGCCCGAGTGCGTATTGAATTCTCGCAAATAATTCTTCTTCTTGCGACGAAAAATCATTGATTTGGATTTTTTGTAAGATAAGCAATGTTTTATTGAACATGAAGGGATCGTTGCTCGGAGCATTTAAATAAATCCATGAGAGGATGTTTGCTAGTGTAACTTCGGCTTGATGGTCTACCTGGTCGATGAAAAGTTCATTGATATGTTGTATTGCTGCGCCATAATTTTGAGCTGTGCCATGGCCAAAAACATGCATTTGGGCTAAATGAAGGCGAATGGTATTTTGATCTTTTTTATCGAATTGAGTAAGGGTTAATTCTGATAATCCCTTAAAGGCATGCTCGCGGGAAGGATCATGATTAACGCAGGAAAATAATAGTAACTCTCTTGTGTGTTTTTCCTTGTTAGTAAGATAAGCAGTATTACAGGTAAGTAAAAGATTGAATGCTTTTGTGTAGTGTTGTGGATGTATGTGGCCAGGTATTCCAAACCACCATAAGAATCCTAAATAATAGGAGGTCCTTGTTTGTACTTGTGGACTAAAAAAAGTAAAATATGTAGGTTTTTTCATCATAGTTAAAACATCGAAAGCTTGTTTAATACGGGAAGCTTGTTCTTCTTCAAAAAAAGTAGGACAATCGAGGGAGTCTAAGAAATATAAGGTATCGCGCACTTTGAATGTTTCAAATAAATATTTTTGATATCTTTTAACTTCTTGATCTTCATCAGGTATTGAGACATCAATTGATAATTTTTGTTGTTTTTTCTTTTCTTCTGTCTTGGATATCGGGGCTGCAATTAATTTTTGTTGTTTTTCCTTCTCTTTTATCTCTGTTTCACTCCGCTCTCCGATACTTAAGGGTATTGCAATTGCTGAAGAGGTATCGGCTTGCTGTTGTGTCGGCAATATTGGCCTCGTAGGAGCAGTTGCTTGTGCGCTCGGAGTTGTTTGAGGCGCTTCCTTGCGTTGCGTAATTAATGACGTTACTTCCGAAGCAAGAGGAACTTTAATCCGAGGAGGAATTTTAATCTGAGGGCATATCCTCGTGCAAATAACATTCTTCTCTGTCGCAAACTCCAGTAGATTTGCTGGAGTAAAATCTTGGTGCCTGTCGGAAATGGCCCTTTGGGCGGCGGAGCTCATAAATTCATCATGTGTACGCTTTTTTTCCATCGCTGCAAGAGTACCCATCATGTATATGATTGATAAAAATAGTAATCGCTTTTTCATGGTTTCTCATTTTTGATTATTTTTCAACCTAAACTCTTTGTTTTAATTTCTATTTTATCATAAAAATAGGCTTTTGGATAAAAAACTTTAAAAAAATTGTGTATGCCCTTTAGGTTAAACGGTTTATAGTCATTTTGTTAGGGTATTTATAAACAGAGCGAGTGGCTCATTTTCAAAGATTATTTGATATAGTGCATGGCTGAGTGGCAATGATATGCCGTCCTGTATACAAATATTTCGTAGAGAGATTAAGGTATTGAGACCTTCGGGTTGAGGTATCTCAGGTTTAAATCTTTCAAGTTGAAACTCTTTGGATTGAGATCCGACGGATTGGTTATTTAGATGGCTGGGTGATTTCAAAAGTTCATGTATATCTAAGCCTTGTGTCATAGCATGACCTATTTTAATTCCCCAGGAGCGGTTTTTACTTCTCGTTCCCCAGGCCGTTAAAACAAGATCACCAAGTCCTGCGGGACCATATACGGTTTCAAGTGGGCTATTGTAATGAGTTATAAAGGTTTGCATCTCCTGGAACAGGCGCATAAACGCGAATGTTCGCGTATTTTCACCATGTGATGCTCCTTCAAGTATTGCCAGCGCTAAAGCTACAACATTCTTAAATGCAGCTGCTCTTTGAATCCCTTGCGTATCAAAAGACCGCGATAGGTGTAATTGAGCATTGTTGATAAGTTCATGTATAGGTTGAACATCAGCAGAACTTTGTGATGCAATTACCAGGCTTGTCAGTTTATGATGCGCTACATCATATGCGTAACTGGGACCCGATATAATAATTTCTGGTAACATATGTGCAAGAGTACTATGAAGAATTTCACTGGGAAGCATCAACGTATCATTTTCAATGCCCTTGCTCAAAATAACCCATTGATGATTGTTGCGAGCAAAAGGTTGTGCTTGCGTAACAATTGAACGTAAAAATTTTACGGGAATAGCTTCAAATATATAGTTGGAAAAGGCAAGAGCCTCTTCTAATGAAGTTGTGGCGGTAATATGAGGTGATAAGGCAATATTTGGCAAAAAATAAGCATTATGACGAGTTCTATTAATTTCAGTTGCTACATGCTGTGAATAGCACCATTGCATAACATGATGCCCATTATGTGCGAGTAGCTGAGCGATTGCGGTACCCCACGCGCCGTCACCTAATACGGTGACTTGTTGTTTTTTCATATATTATACGCCAAAATTACGTTTTGAATTTGTATAGGCATTGATAGCTTCTCGTAAATGGGTTCGGGTAAGCTCTGGCCAATAACAGGCTAAAAAGTAAAGCTCGCTATATGCCGATTGTACTGGTAAAAAATTACTTAACCGTTGGTCTCCGCCGGTGCGGATAATAAGATCAACGGGTGGCAAGTCAGCGCTCCATAAAGCTGCTATAAGATCTTTTTGCGTTATCGGTTGTTGATCTTTTTTGATTGCAACAAGCGTTGACACAGCGGCGACTAGTTCTTGTTGCCCTCCATAGCAAAAGAGTAAGTTAAGCTTTAAGTTTGTGTGAGCAGAGCTTTTAGTTTCGGTATCATGGATGATCGATACTAGTTGCTTTGGAAACTGTGTTCTATCTCCAATGAAACGTATGCGGACTCCTTTTTGCATGATCTCATCAAACTCTTTGCTTGCAATCTCCTGCGCTAAAACATCAAAAAGATAGCTTAATTCTTCTTGTGGACGTTTGAAGTTTTCGAGTGAAAAAACATACAGCGTAAGTTCAGGAATATGGTATTCAAGACAAAAAGAGATCACCTCTTTTACCGGATCAACTCCTTTTTTATGCCCAAGCCATGGTTTGAATCCCTGTTTTTTTGCCCAACGCCGGTTGCCATCCATAATAATACCCAGATGTTTCAATGGCTTTTGTTCTAATCGTGCATGAAGCTCTGGTTCGGAGAGAGTCGCAGGTTTGCCATATGGCCGACGCTGTGGTATTTGAATGTAATAAAAGAGATTGAGTGCAAAACAAGTTCCTAAGAGTATGTACAATAAATTGTTTTTGAAAAATGTTTTCATAGATATTGTTTATTTATTGGTAACAATGGTGTTGGTTGTCATACTTTGAACTAAATTTTTCCAAAATGTATGGAATGCTACTGGATGTTTTTTGAGAGCGGCAACGAGTTGTATACAAAGTACCATGCCACTGGCAAAGAGCACGCGTTCAATGATAACGATTGGTATTAAGGCGAGCCACGCAGCAGCTGTTTTGGGTCCAATGGTATAGATCCATATGACCGATCCTACTGCATGTGCGATAAAAGTGCTGGCAAGTGCATGAATAAAGATGTTTTTATGAGTAATCAGCAATGAGAGGAGAGGGATCAACCAAAAGAACGTATAAGCCAATGCCTGATTGCCTATGGGATGAAGATAAAACAGCATAAAGCAGAGTATTGGAATAGTTGCCATGGCCAAGCGATTGCGCAGTATATTGTTTGTTGATGTATAGGTTGCAAAGTAGAGGGAGGCGCAAAGTGTGGGAATGTGGTAAAATAAGGATGTTATAGGTAACGAAGTTGACATGAGGGCAAAAATGATCGTTCGCATGAAAAAGGTGAGAAAAGTTGTCGTTGCTCCCGAATAATAACCGATTAAGGGACTTATGCAGTGTGACGCCCCAAAAAATGCCATTTTTGATCCGATAATGAAACTTATTTTAAGTTTGCTGATAAGCGAAATAAATGCCGCATATCCTATACTATGATAGGCTTGATTTCGGGAGATGCCAAAGGCCGTTCGTCCCGACGGAGCGAAGCGAGTTGAGGGACGGGGAGCAGAAGAATGATTGGTTACAATACCATAGATATTATTCATGACGACTTCCTTGAGAATTTAATAGCTATATTATATCAGTGTAATACAATTACAGAATTAAGGAATATATGAAATATAAAGCAGTTATTTTTGATCTCGATGGTACCATTGTTGATACAGAACATATTTGGAGAAGCGCCACATTAACACTTATTGCAAATAAAGGTTTTGTTTTGAATGCCGATATGCGACATGAGTTGCAACAACAATTACAAGGTTTGGCTATTCATAAAAGCTGTAAGATTATTAAAGATTTAACACAAACAGAGGATTCGGTCGAAGATCTTATGGCTGAAAAGGTAAAAATTGCAAGTAGTTTATATAAGGGTGGGGTGCAATTTATTCCTGGTTTTGTTGAATTTCATGCAAAAGTCCAACAAACATCATTAAAATATGGTGTTGCTACCAATGCAGATGATGTAACATTAAAAACGACTGATGAAGCGTTGCAGTTGCGCAGATTTTTTGGTGAACATCTGTATAATATTTCCTGTGTTGCGCATGTGTGTAAACCGAACCCGGCTATTTATTTATATGTTGCCGATAAATTAGGTGTACATCCACGTGATTGTATCGCTATTGAAGATTCAGCGCATGGCATTGCCGCAGCAAAAGATGCGGGCATGACCTGTATTGGTATTAATACCGCGCGTGATGAGCGACAATTGGTACGAGCTGATTCTATTATTCAATCGTATGACGAGATCGATTTACAGCAATGGTAAATACAAGGTTATTGCATGAATAAAATACCTCGCGTAGAGCCGTATTTCCATAAAGGTCGATTTTATAATTATGAAGGTGAAAAAAGGGATTCTGTCTTTTGGCGTTCGTGCGCTATGTATCTTGCAGGCCTGCCGTTTCGATCGCAAGGAGTAGCTGATCTTGAAAAATGGCATCGTGATGCGCCGCATCTTGATGCATTGCCAAGCCCAGAGGAAGATGCTTATGCCATTACCTGGATTGGACACGCGACGTTTCTTATTCAATGGGCTGGATATACGATAATAACTGATCCATTATTTGGAGATCTGACATTCTTGTTTCAACGGTTGCGCAAGCCAGGGATAGCGTTAGACAAATTGCCGCCCATCGATGCGGTGGTGATTTCACATAATCATTGGGATCATATGGACAAGCATGCATTGCAGATCATTGCAAAACAGTCGCCGCAATGTACTTTTTTTGTTCCGCAAGGGGATAAGGTTTGGCTGCAAAAATGGGGTATTGAGCGGATAATAGAATCTCAGTGGTGGGATACTCATATGATGAGTAAAAATAATAAAGATTTACGAGCGGTATTTTTGCCTGCATACCATTGGTCTCAACGTTCATTATTCGATTTTAATCGGTCCTTGTGGGGCAGTTGGATGATCGAGATTGCGGGAAAGAAATTATATTTTGCTGGAGATACGGCGACTGGCAAGCATTTTGCCTGCATAGCACAAGAATATGCCCCGTTCGATTTTGCATTAATGCCCATAGGACCTTGTGAGCCAAAATCGTGGATGAAAAAAAGTCATTTGAATGTTGAAGATGCAATAGAGGCATTTACCGTTTTAAATGCCAAACATTTTTTGCCGATGCATTGGGGGACATTTCATTTTGGGACAGATACACCATTATTGCCTATCGAGCGGTTGCAAACACTATGGCCATCTGTTTTTCAGAAGGCAGATGATAAAGAATTGCATGTTTTACGAATTGGTCAAAAGATGATATTGTAAATAATGCAATTGGATTGCATTATTTACAAATTTCAGATTTCTGAGGTATATTTTAGTATGATTAAGCGTGAAATTACCCCTTATCTTGAAAAGCTAGCACAACAATTTCCGGTAGTGGCAGTTATTGGGCCGCGGCAGTCAGGCAAGACCACATTGGTCAAGCAAACATTTCCTCAATATGCCTACATAACGCTCGAAGATGTGGATACGAGGAGAATGGCAAAGGAAGATCCGCGAGGATTTTTTGCCGTATACGCACAATATTCTGGAATTATTATTGATGAAATTCAAGAAGTTCCTGAGCTATTATCGTATATGCAAGGCATTGTTGATGTGATTAATCGACCAGGTTATTTTATAGTAACAGGATCGCAGCATTTTTTGATGTATGAAAAAATTACACAAACGCTTGCAGGGCGTATTGCTTTATTAACACTTTTGCCATTATCTGTGAGCGAAATTCAAGATGCAGGGCTTTTGCCATCCAGTGTTGAATTATTGATGTTGAAGGGTGGATATCCTCGTTTATACGCGCAAACAATTGATGTACAGATTTGGGCTTCAAATTATATTAATACCTATGTCGAAAGAGATGTTCGTCAAGTATTGAGAATTACTGATGTGGTAGCATTTCAACGATTTTTAAAATTGTGTGCGGCTCGAGTTGGCAATGTGGTGAATTATGCGAATTTAGCACGTGACGCAGATATTAGTTTAAATACGGCAAAAGCATGGATATCGATTTTAGAAACGAGCTTTATTATTAAATTGTTGCAACCATACTATAATAATTTTAATAAGCGAGTAATAAAAGCACCAAAATTGTATTTTTATGATACCGCTTTAGTGATTTCATTATTGGGAATTAAAACGGTCGAAGAATTATCGTTGAGCACATTTAAAGGATCGTTATTTGAGTCATTCGTCATAAGTGAGTTTTATAAATATAACTATAATAATAGTCAGGTTCCTCAATTATATTTTTGGCGTGATGTGCAAGGGCATGAAATTGATTGTATTATAGAAAAATCAATTACGGAATTATACCCAGTTGAAATGAAATCAAGTATGACGGTCAACGAGCGTTTTTTCAAAGAACTGCATGATTGGCAAAAAATCACGAAACAAGTGGTTATGCCTTCTTATGCCGTATACGGTGGGAAAGAAGATCATCAGTATCAGAACATGTATGTTACAAGCTGGAAACATATTAAAGATATGCTGCAGAAAATTTATAAAAGGTAAACCTCATAGAAATTTTTTAGGTAAGTCTCACGTGTTAGTTTGAAGTGCTAAAGATGTGTCCCAGATCAATGTTTTTTGCGCTTGTCTATTTTTGTCGCAATATAACTTATTTTTTTTATATAATAGTAATAATAGTTATGAATTGAAAAAATTTTGGAGAGAGTATGAAAACTTTGCGTGTTGTCATTGCCGCTAGCGTCAGTTGTGTGTTTATAGGAAGTCGATTCATTTATGCAGCTGCATTGGAAAGACCTGCGCAAGATGTAGATGTTCCGGTGACGCGCGTACATTACATTGATGAACCGGTTCCTGAAGTGGGAGAAAAGAAAGAATATAAAAAATTGAGTTCAGAAGAAAAGGCAATGAAGCATGCTGTTTCGCGCTGGAATGTCGGAGAGCGGCGGAAAAGATATCAAAGAATTCGAAAATTTAAAGTAAGAAATGATATTTTTCCGGGTATGGAGCGTGATGAAAAGGTTGTATTTGAGGATCCTGTGATTTCACAACAAGTAAAAGCATATCACGAGTATGTGGGAAAGCCTGAAGAAGAGGTAAAATCCAAGTCCGCGCAGCAATTTTCAAAAGAACAGATTGAAAAAGTAAAACAAACCTGGATGTCATTTTCTGGGTATATGGATGCAGCAATGTTTGATCCCGTTTTTGGCTTTTATGCTTCTGGGCAGGTACAGTTATCACGTCATAAAAAGAAAAATATATCGGTATCATTTTCCACGTATCCATATATGATGTCACCTGATTTTGGAGCGATGATAGCCTATCAAGCATATGGTATGTGGCGGTCTATGCTTGCAAGTAATGATTTGCAGGCAAGTGATCCGTTTACGATTATCGAATTTGGTGCAGGAGAAGGGATTTTGGCGCATGATGTGTTGCATGCAATAGCGGCTAATGCCTTGCAAGAGCGTCGGTTTAAAGTAGGCACACATTGGTCATTATTTCACGAAAAAGTTACCTATATTATCGGTGAGCGGTCGCCAGAGTTGCGTAAGCGGCAAGAAGCAAAAAATATTGAATTTATAAAGGATAATAAGTTGCGTATTATGGCTGTAGATGCGCGAGATGTCGAGCATTTTCAGAAAGTGAGGATCAATGGATTAATCCTGTCCAATGAATTGTTGGATATACTTTCAGTCCATAAAGTTTTGCAAATGAGTGACGGTAGTGTGAAAATTGCTCTGGTAATGCCGACTTTGGACCCGTCAAATTTGAAGATGCTATCTCCGAGCGAAGAGAAAATGTTGCTGGAAAAGGACAAGATTCACAAAGAACTATTGCAACAGCTGATAAACGATAAGCAATTCGATAGTATTTTTGCACCAATGTTTCCTTGGTATGAAGAAATTCTTGCAAAACGCCTCATTCTTTCGGCTGATGATTGGGTAGCTATAAAAAGAAAATTAGCTCCCGATCAAGCAAAAAGCCAAGCATTTGATGAATCGATCTATTTTTTTGAATTGTATATCGATAGTATTTATTTTCCAGAAACATATGATTATTTGCAGCGCCATGGAAGATACCTCAAATTTTTAGGGCAATCAACTGCAGGAAAGCGAGGATTTCCTATATGGTATATGAATTATCAGGCCGCAGGATATATTGCTTCTGTATCAAAATTATTACATAAAGGATTTGTTGTAACTATTGATTATGGTAATAATAGTTCCTTACATCATTGGCAGATGAATGATCCGATACAATCTTTTCGTTTGTATCCAATTCCTCCACGAGCTACTGCCCGTGACGTTTATATGTTTCCAGGAATGCTTGATATGACTGCTGATGTTAATTTTACCGATGTTGCCATAGTGGGATTACAAAATAACTTGATGACACGTTTTTATGGGTCGCAACGTGCTTTGCAAAGTAATTGGATACAAATAGGCGACGATCGTAGCATAGTTCCATTTAGTTTACATAATATTAACTTCTCAGGAATTGTGGGAAAAGAGGTATTTGAAAAATTCATGCAAAATGGAGCATTTAAAATGATTATTCAAAGCAAGGTAAATAACGGGAATGTATATAAGATTTTCGATCAATCAGAAATTTTGTTTCCGGCAATTCCTGAGTTGAACCAATTGAGAGTGAGGTAATAGGCTCATTGACCATATCGACCATGTAAAACTATTGTTTATGTTTTTATATTAATAAAAATTTTTTGTTAAATAGGCTCTTCCTGAATCGCCAAATAACATAACGATATAATCATCTTTCGATAATGTTTTTGAGTATTCATACACAGCATGAGCAACTGCTCCACTGGCAGGTCCCACTAAAATGCCGTAGTTGCGCGCTAATTTTTTGAGCATCGCAAGTGCATCTTCATCGCTAACCGGGCTAAATTCATCGACTGCTTTTGCATCATATAAAGGCGTTTCGTAGTCGATTCCTAATCCTTCCAGCTTATATGGTTTTGGGTTTCCTGCTGTTGTGCGAAATGAATTTGCTGAATCGACACCGATTATTTTCACGCGTGGATTTTGTTCGTGTAAATATCTGCCAGCTCCACTGATGGTACCACAACTGCCTGCACCGGCAAA
>Ga0206997_10275_pt1 | contig 11745 bp, 11 predicted proteins | sample Alteio_BWMinCont_3_FD_153478 | JGI IMG/M metagenome (GOLD analysis project Ga0206997, IMG submission 153478) | Enriched cells from forest soil in Barre Woods Harvard Forest LTER site, Petersham, Massachusetts, United States -... | ecosystem: Environmental > Terrestrial > Soil > Temperate forest >...
TAAAATTTTTGCATGCTGAAAACAGCAATAAACAGCAACTCGCCACTCCCAAAAGAGGGATATATAAACTCCCCTTCTGTCGCCGCACCAAAAACACCAATCCAAGCGAACACATAAAATATGCAAATGTCATACCAAATGCTGCTATTTGTTGCAACGGAACCTGATCCCCACATGTTGCAAGCAATGCAACCATAGAAATACCAGCAGCAACAAATACGGCAACCACGGGAACATCGCATGCATTTAATTGTCTTAAATAGACTGATCCTGGAATACTATTTTTCTCTGCAAGCTCATATAAATTCCATAAATTAAAATACATAACCCCATACGCAGAACCGAGCGCCGAAGCCGCTATACCACAATGCAATAATGCCTTAAGGCCAAATTGCATATGAGCACCAATAAAGGGTATATATGTCAATAATGCCGGAATTGTTTCTAGATACGTTGAAAATCGATCAAATGCTAAACCGATCGCCCCGTATAAAGCAGTTTGAAACAGACAAACAATCGCTATCCCTAAAAAATATGCTATCAACATTGCCCGCGGACCATCTCGTTCTGGATCTTTCAAAAGCCGACTCAATGAACAAGTCGCCTCAAACCCCATAAATGCGTACAAAACAAAGGGAGCAGTTGCAATGATACCCATGGGGCGAAAAGCCGCAATACTAAAATTACCTATATTAAAAAAATATAATCCCAGAAGGATAACAAAAACAATAGGGATTAATTTGGCAATCATAAAGCTCCATTGAACTTTTTTCCCTATAGTCAAATTCCACGAATTAAGCAATGCAAAAATAGTTATTATAAAGCAATCAAGCATAATGGCAGAATAGACCGCCAAAGTAGGAAAAATCGTCTGCAATAAACTGATACACACATGGACTGCCAATGCCGATGAAATTTGATTTGCAATAAAATAACTTAAAAGCGTTAAAAACCCTGCATATGGTCCCATATGCGCCCCATAATCATAAAAATTACCCCCCTTATGGTAGGTATTTAAACGTGCAATACTTAATAATAATGGCAACATAATGCAACCAACAACGGCATAGACCGCCGCCCCCAATGCCCCCGCATTTTGAGATAATAAGACGGTATTAATAAAAATACCCGCGCCAATCATAACATTCAGATTGATAACAATGGCAGAGAAAAGCGATATCTTATATTGCATTTTTTTTCCTTTCTGATATTCTTTCAAGTAGATAATATCTATCTTTAAACCCTTTAACAACGCATTTGTTTATCAAACTATGATAAGCATTGTAGGAGTATAATGTCAAAAGAGCTGTTAAAAGCCCAACAATTTCGCCAAGCACATGCCCTGTGGAGTGATGATTCTCTACAACTCAGCGATGAGCAAAAAAAAGAATTAGAACAACTCTATGAAGGCAGCTTAGGCAATTACAAACAAGGCAATCTTATCACGGGCAAAGTCGTAAGCATCACACCTGATGGTGTTCTTGTTGATATCGGCTTTAAGTCAGATGGCCTTATTCCTTTGCATGAATTTGCAGAACATGAACTTAAAAAAATCACCCCTGGCATGAACATCGAGGTTATTCTCGATGAATTAGAAAATATCGACGGAACTGTCATATTATCTTATGAGAAAGCGAAAGCTGCTAAAGCTTGGTCAGCGGTTATGAAACTTTATGACGAAGGCAAACCGGCCGAAGGTGTCGTTACCCATAAAGTTAAGGGTGGACTTAATGTCGACATTGGTATCCCTGCATTTTTACCAGGTTCGCAAATCGATGTACAACGAGTTACCAACTTTGATGAATTTCTTGGCCAAACGATTACAGCATATATTATCAAAGTTAATCAAAAACGGGGAAATGTTATCATTTCTCGTCGTAAATATTTAAGTGAACAACGCGCAGAAGTTCGCAAAAAAGTTCTCGATACTCTTTCCGTGGGACAAATCATTCAAGGAAGTGTTAAAAATATTACCAACTACGGCGTCTTTATCGATATCGGCGGCGTTGATGGTTTATTGCATATCACTGACATGACATGGGGACGCATACTTCATCCGAGTGAAGTGGTACGCATCGGCGATACGGTCACGGTAAAAGTTCTTGCACTTGATCCTGTCAATGAAAAAATATCTCTTGGCATGAAGCAATTACAAGGCAATCCGTGGGAGTCTCTTGATAGTGAAATTAAAGTTGGTTCACGAATCAAAGGCGTGATCTCTAGTATCACCGATTATGGACTCTTTATTGAAGTAGCAAAAGGTGTCGAAGGTCTTGCACATATCTCAGAAATTTCTTGGACAGATCGTATTGCTGATCTTAATAAATATTATAAAGTGGGCGATACGGTTGAAACGATTGTTGTTTCTTTAGATAAAGAAAACCGCCGCATGTCACTCAGCATCAAACAACTTGAAAAAAATCCTTGGGATGTTGTTGCTGAACAGTTTGCGGTTGGTCAAAGAATTAAAGGCGTTGTCAGCAATGTCACCGATTTTGGTGTCTTTGTACAACTCATGCCTGGAGTTGATGGATTGGTTCATGTATCGGACTTGTCATGGACAGAGCATGTAAAACATCCTGCTGATATGTTTAAAAAAGGCGATACTGTCGAAGCAGTGATCACCGATATCAATAAGCAGAAAAAGAAAATCTCTCTTGGTATCAAGCAACTAGAAGAAAATCCTTGGGATGTCATCGAGCAAAAATATCCGGTTGGAACACTCGTTGAAGGTGAAGTTTCTAAAATCGCTGATTTCGGGGCATTTGTTAAATTACCAACAGGGATTGAAGGTTTAATCCATGTTTCTGAGCTTCCAAGCGGAGTTCAAAAACTTGAAGAAGCGCTTCAAGTTGGTAAAAAATATACCTTTAAAGTGATTAAAGTCAGCAAAGAAGAACAAAAGCTTGGGCTGAGCTTGAAAACTGAAGAATCTTCAACTGCTGAACCTAAAAAGCAGAAATTTGCCAAAGGGGCAGCGGCAGACGGATCGACAGAACGTGCCGCTAAAGAGAATAATCAACGTGGCAGTACATCACGTCGTGAAAAATCACCACATCAAGAAGAACGTCGTGCTCCTTCGGAAAAACTGAAGTCACAACTACAACTTGAACTTGAAAAACATGCAGCTCGTAAAGCAGGTGAAGAATCCAATGAGTAATCAAATAACACATGAAACAACACTTGCCATTATTAAGCCAGATGCGGTGCAATCAAAACACAGTGGTCCGATTATTACCATGATAGAACTGAACAAGTTCACTATTACGGCGATGCAAAAGGTCCATTTAACGCGTAAACAGGCGGAAACTTTTTACGCAGTGCATAAAGAACGCTCGTTCTTTGGCGAATTAGTTGACTATATGGTATCGGGGCCAATCATTGTGATGAGCTTGTCAAAAGACAATGCGGTACAAGAATGGCGCGATCTGATGGGAGCAACCAATCCAGCAAATGCTGGACCGGGAACTATTCGACGTATGTTTGGTGTTGATATTGGCAACAATGCGGTGCATGGATCTGACTCATTACAAAATGCAGCGATTGAAGTTAAGTTCTTTTTTGGAAATGGTTGCTGTTAAGTAATGTGATAAACATATAACTATGTTAACGGAGGAGATATCACAAATATCTTCTCCGTTTTTTGTATCTAAAGATTTTTATTTAGCCACAATTACTGCGATATGCACGCCAATGGCATCGACGTCGATAAACTACTGCGCCAAGGCGATCTTGAATAATATATGCCTCTGGTATATTCGGCTCAAGGCTACCACGAAAATCGATCCTAATGCCATCAATAAGCCTATATCCTATCGGAGCAGTATCAACAATCAACCCCCCACGGCTTAATATAATTCTCCGACGCATTCTATCAAGCGATATCATAAATACTTTTTGATCGCCGTTACTTGCTTCAACCACCATATAAAATGGCAAATCTGGTTGCAAACCAGGTAAAAAGAAGTTTTTAGCCTCAGCAGTTCTAATTTCATTCTTCGTTGGAGGAGGATACGGCTTTGTGTCAATGGAACTCAAAATACTCCCCTCACTTGAATTATACAAAGTAACCTTTGTTTTTTGCGCATCCATTTCAAAATGAGTACATAAAAACAGAAGTACAACGCTACAAAAAAATTGCACCGTTGCATCACTTAAAATTTTATAATGCATAGATTGATTCCCTCAATTAAAAATCCAATAAAACCAAATAGACATTCGATTTTATTTTACAGATTTTTAATTATCAAATGCAAGCAACCGGCGTCGATGCTGTTTATTCATTACCTGAAACGCTCATAATCTTTTATTTTCGAGAAGATTGGAATAACTCTTTAATCGTCGCCAGCGACCCCATCATCCCTGCTGTATCATAGGGAACCACAATTATTTTATTATCCTGGCCTTCTGTCATCTTTGGTAAGGCTTTAATATATTGCAATGCAACTAAATAGTGTGTTGGATCTTGTTGTGGTACTGCCTGCTGTATCCGTTCAATAGCTTTTGCTTCTGCTTCCATAACTGCCAAACGAGCAGTTGCTTCTGCTTGAGCACGCAAAATTTGTGCTTCAGCCGCACCTCGAGCAGAAAGAACTTGCGATTCTTGATCTCCCTCTGCCTTTAAAATTGCAGAACGTTTAGCACCTTCAGCTTCAAGAATAATGGCCCGCTTTTCACGCTCAGCGCGCATCTGCTTTTCCATGGCGTGTCGAATATCAATTGGCGGATTAATTTCCTGTAATTCAACACGATTAACTTTGACACCCCATTTTCCTGTTGCTTCATCAAGAATTATTCGTAATTTTGTATTAATACGATCACGCGATACTAAACATTCGTCTAAGTCCATAGCACCAATGATATTCCGTAATGTAGAATGCGTGAGTTTCTCAATAGCTTCCGAAAGATTTGCTACCTCGTATACCGCTGCTTTGGGATCGATAATTTGATAATACAAAAGTGCACTAATTTCTATAGCAACGTTATCTTTGGTGATCACATTTTGATTCGGAAAATCATAGACGGTTTCTCGCAGATCAAGTCTACTGATTACTTTGGTAAAGCGATAAAAACGCTTACCTTCAACTTCTCTAAAAAAACTCCATGCAACAACTCGTGGCACATCAATAAATGGTGTTACGATATGCAGCCCGGGACGCAAAATAGTATGATATTTACCAAAACGCTCAATAACCACCACCTCTGCCTGTTTAATAATATAGATAGATTGAGCAAGCGTAATGGCTGCCAGGATTAAAATTACTAAACCAACAATCAATATCAGAGTAAATAACATGCTGAACCTCTTTAAGATTATAAAATACTTCCCATGGACATCATTCCCCCTTTTCAGTATAAAGGAAAGCATATATCACTCAAATTCTGTAATTTATACCCGATTGCCGTTTATATTTTTTTCTTTTACACTGAATAGTGAAAAGTCGTTCGTACCCATTTCCACCCATGCAGTGGCATGGGACCCGGAAATTCGACTCGCTTCGCTCGCTCAGGGCGAACGGGGAATTATACAAGAAGGATGCTATTATGAACATCATTGCACGAACAGCGACCCTTGGATTATTACTCAATACTGCACATCTTGAAGCAATACAACTTTTTTCACGCTCTTCACAAAAATCAAGTGAAAGTTGGTTCACCAAAAAAACGATTATTGGTGGAGCGCTTATCATTGGTGCTGCCGTTGCTTTATACTATTACCTCAAACCAGTTCCAACCGAAACATTAAAGGCACGCGCCGAAGCGGCATTTCAAGAAAATCGTACTCGCTACTATGCTTGTGACGGCCAGCCAGATGATCAACTCATACGTAATCTTGAAACAATGGGCCGAACAAGGGATCTTGGGTATTGGCAATGGTACGGCCAGCAGGATTGTCTTGGTGAAGAATGTCGCTACACAGCGCCATTGCTTCGGGGCATTGCATTGGTCAATAAAGATATCGCTGAATTAAGAAAGCACCAACAAAACCTTGATGAGCGATTCGGATCATCGCAAGAGGCATCTCGCAACTTATACAATTATGATAATATCACGAGACTATGCCAAATCCTACATAAAATGGCCAACAAAATCGCCAGAACACAAAAATTTTCCGATGAAAGAAATAATTTCAACAGACATATACGAAGCTTGCAAGAACAACAAAGAACTCGAGAAGTTGCAGAAGAAAACAATCGTCGATTGGCAAGAATTGAACGAAAGCTAGATCGTAAAGATTCTCGACCATAAAAAATAAAGCAGTTAGTACAACCATTATGCCAAAGGGGCTATAACATTATGAATTCTACTCGCCGATTCTTCATCAAATACAGCACATTAGCTTGTCTGACTATCGCTTTATATACCACCACAGGATATGCAGCGGAAAATGAACTTGATAATGGAGCTTTTACTCTTGTCTTAACGAATGAACATGCACAAGAGCTCTTACATTACTTGAGCGATACCGCAAGCAATGTGCATACGGGCGATATTAAACTTATTCGCGACAATGCTGACAAAGTTCATCAAGAACTGCTCTATGCTCATCAAAAGGGCATAGAATTAAATTCGCAATCAATTCAAGAACTACGCATGCTTGCTCATACCATTAAAAAAATAACAACATTAGCTGATACTGCGCAAACAACAAATTTTCTCGAACTGCTCAATAATCCCGAATTTTCTTCGATACAACAAGAGCTGAATGAATCGTATCAGCGAATAACCATATTATTTGATAGCATGTATCCGCAAGAACATTGCCCAATTCTAAGGACCATATTTTCTAAAATCTGGAAACCAAGCAAGTTGCTTATTCAAGATCTGTGGGATACCGGACTTGCTATTCTTACGCTGCAAATGCAAAATGCTCCGAAAAAAACTTTTAACAAAGAATTTTCAGCAGCAATTACCAAGATTATCAATAAAATTTTCGAAGCCTATATCGCGATGATAGAAGCTATTTTGAACATTTCTATTAGCAATCAAGAAACAGAAAAAAAACAGATCAGTGCATTAATTGCGATTCTTAAGCATGATGAATTATTCAATCGGTTGCAAAATTATATTAATAAAAGCGAAGCGCCCCATCCATTAATGAAATTTCAAGAAGCGGTAAAAAGGGCTTTTCAGGATGAAGTATGGGCAGCAACAACAGAATCCCATCCCACAAGAAACAATACGAAACACCATGTATTAACAAATTATTATCTTATGCTCAAGCATAATGAAGAAATTATCAATGCTACCATCGCGCCAATGGTGGCAGAAATGACACAACAATTAGCAGAACTTCGTACATTAAATCTCGGTGACACTGATATGCAGCAAGATCAAGATCTTGCGCAATAAAAAATAGCACAAAATCATTTTTTCAGACAGGCCGACAGATCAGTCGGCCTGTTTTCATGCGATCTCTCCCGCAAACTTGATTGAGGCTGTTCGCAATGCTCCCGCTTTCGCCACAACTCCCAACCTGGAAATCAATTTTTCTTCCTTCACTTAACACCGGGCGTTAAACCAACTTAACACCTGGTTAAACTATTTGTTAAATGCGGTTAACACGCCGCGTTAACTGAACCTAGAGATTTATTTTTCAACTCTTTCAACTATCAGCGACTTATGATATACTCTTTAAAGAGATAGGTAGCAAAATAACATGAAGGTTTACCATGCTGGTACAACGAACCTTCTGGCAAGAACTTATAGAAAATAGCTGGAAGCAAAAAAATATTATTTGGCTGATGGGAGTACGCCGTGTTGGCAAAACAAGTCTTTGCCAAAGCATGCCCAATACAGAATATTTTGATTGCGAACGTCCCAGCGTACGACAACTGATGGAAGATCCTGAAAGCTTTTTAGCATCACAAAAAAACAAACGCATTGTTCTTGATGAAATTCATCACCTTGATAATCCATCACAACTGTTAAAATTATGTGCCGATCATTATCCTGACACAAAGATCCTTGCTACCGGGTCATCAACGCTCGGTGCAAGTGCAAAATTTAAAGACACGCTGGCTGGACGTAAAAAAGAGATTTGGCTTTCGCCGCTTTTATTAGAAGAGATGCAACTCTGGGGCAATACTAATTTGCAACATCGGTTTTTATTCGGAGGGTTTCCATCTTTTTTTGCACAAACGGAGCTACCTGAAGCCGATTTTCGGGAATGGATCGATGCCTATTGGGCAAAGGATATTCAAGAAATGTTCAAAGTTGGCAAACGGTATTCATTTCAAAAATTTGCGGAACTTTTATTAGCACAAAGTGGCGGGCAATTTGAAGCGAGTAAATTTGCTGTTCCCTGTGAAGTGAGCAGGCAAACCATTTCCAACTATCTTGAAGTTTTAGCAGAAACATTTGTTGTACACATTGTCAGGCCTTATTCCACTCATAAAGCGAATGAGATCATCCTTGCGCCAAAAGTATATGGCATGGATACCGGATTTACCTGTTACGCAAAAGGCTGGCGCACCTTGCGTCAAGAAGATTTAGGAATTTTATGGGAGCACTGCGTACTGAATGAAATACAAGCGCATTTGCAACAACGCACGATTCATTATTGGCGTAATAAACAACAACATGAAATCGATTTTGTTATCCCAAACAAAAATCATGGTGGAATCACCGCCATTGAATGTAAACTCAACAGCTCACGAGCAACATTAAATACATCATCACTCGAGTCTATGGGAAAAAACATTGAAGCGTTTCGCAAATTATACCCCGAAGGCGATAATTTCATTGTTTGCAGTGATATCACTGCCTCATTTACGCGAAAATACAACGACTTAACGCTGACTTTTGTTAATACGTCGCAACTTATTAAAAAATTAAAATAATTCTTCTTCCTTAACTTAACACCACGCGTTAAGTTGATTTAACACCTGGTTAAACTATTTGTTAAATACGGTTAACACGCCGCGTCAACTGAACCTAGAGATTTATTCTTCTAGGTTCGGGAAAATTGCTTATGGCCAAAATAAGGCCTGTCCGCCGAAGCTTGCCAAGCCGGAAGGCGTGGATAAGCGTAGGAGGAGGCTTTTGCAACTCTTTTTTTTAGCGCTACGCTTATTATTAGTAACTACTTTATTAGCAACCAGGGGAATACAACATGTTACGGACACTTCAAGCCATTGTTTTCACTTTATTAACAACAGTCTCAATTACGCACATTTCATCTCATGGCTGTGGCTGTGATATATTTGCTGCCAAAATTGAACAAGAATATGAAAAAACGATAACTCAATTTATAGAACAGAATGAATATGTTCGAGAATTTCAACAAACTAAGGATCTTAAAAAATTCTTAACAGATTATACTAATCAACTGCAAGATGACTATGATGCTCAAAGAATGCATCTTCCCAATACTTTCGTTTCTGTGTTTAAAATGGGCATTATTGAAACTTTACCAAATGCAAAAAGATTTTTTGATTATCTCATGCACAATACAACTATAGAACCCATACAATATAACAATCTTAAACAAGATTTTTTATCCCATGTTAACAAACTCAAACTAAAGATAGAAGAATGCCTTATCCATCTCTCCCCTACGCTCAAAACTTTTTATCCGCAAGAATTTTGCGAGTCTCTCATGTTATTAGATTCTTTCACAGTCAACATAACTGAATTTGATAATTATATTCAAAACGCCCACAAACTCTTACAATCGCATCCAGAACTTAAAAACAAATTAGAACTCTTAGTTTATAAAGGTTATCGAGCATGCAAAGCTTTCAAAAAGATTTGCCATCGACGACGAATACTAAAAATGCTCGCGATACATCGTATCGAATTTTTTGGGCGTATTGTTGTATTAGACAGCCAAGAAGGATTAAGTTTCGTACAAGATTACCTTAACCAGCATCAAAATAATGACGCCGATAGTCTCATTACAACATGCCTAAATGGCATCGAGCATTATTTAAAAATCACAAAGGGTTACAAAACTTAGATTTACAACAAAAGAAAGCTCTACAAGAACTTAAAAAGGATGTCGCGCAGCATCCTGATATTATCAGTTTCTACCAAGCCCTCGATGAGTTTGATGCATTAGATTATAAAATACGTCAAGAGAATTTACGTGCTACTATCGAAACAAAGTAACTCAAACAACACAGGAACACACAACATGTTACGTACATTACGCACACTTGCCCTCACGCTTTTAACCACCACATTTTATATATCTGCCGTCGATAATTTCGACACAATGTTTGATGATGAAATCATACAAGAGCACCAAGCCATAGTAATGGGAACCTACAAAAACCATGTTCTAGAATTTTACAAAACCCTGGATTTAAGAAAATTCTTACATGCTCAGACAGACGCTTGCAAAAATCTTTTATTTTGGGAAGTTAAAAAAAATATTAAAAAATTTTGACCCTGCCTACGACAAACTCCATCATCAAATAATAACCGAAATACAGTCGCTTATGGCCGGTTTACTTGATGAAAATTCCACAACAACAACATCCAATAACTTCAAACAAAACCTCGCTTTATATATCAAAGAATTCGTGAATTCTTTGATAAGAACTGACAAAAAAACCATGCATTCTTGGCAACATCTTTTTATCCCTGTTTTTAGACAATTGCGAGAATTATCAAAACAATGAAAATAAAATGGATGAATGCTTACAGCATGTAAAAAATTTTAATAAAAATCACACAAGACTTGCAGACTCCCTAGAAATATATATACGTGGCTTTGAAAGTTATCTTAACAACACGCTTCGTCCAACGCGTTCGCTTAAAGAAACTTTCTATTCTATGCATAATCTTGTTACAACAAATCCTACCATCATAAAGTTTTTCGAACAATACCTGGAAATTGAATCATTATTCGACAAATACCAAATGGGGCAAGATATCGAAGCGCTCATTTAAAAACAGAAAACACCAAGAATCTCTTTAACTTTTTATCAAGAGGACCGGCAATAAAAAACTGGTCCTCTTGTTTTATTTCTCTACAATTCTTTTATCTACCCTTACAATCGCGGCGGCATCGATCTCTTCATATCGCATTAAATCTGCCGGCCTGCCGGAGCGTGGCAATTTAGTAACTGCCAAAACGTCAACTGAAATATCATGATTATTCACCGCGCAGGTAACAGCTTCTCCCAGGCCACCTTGCGAGTAATGATCTTCAACGGTAATGATTCTTTTGTTTGTTTTCGTTGCATGCGCAACTAATCCATGGACATCCAAAGGCTTGACCGAATAGCAATCGATCACCCGACAGAAAATGCCTTCATTATGTAATTGCTCATATGCCTTCAACGCTTCAAAAACGGTTATTCCTGCTGCGACGATACAAAGTTGGTCATTATCACTTTGCCGCAGTACTTTCATTCCACCTCGTGGAAATTTTTCGTTGTTATCATATATCACCGGCGTTGCGCCACGCGTTGTGCGCAAGTAACTGATGCCCCCATGATAATTAATCATCTGCTCAACAAGTTTATAGGTACTGATTGCATCACAGGGATATAAAACGATCGAATCAGGAATTGCGCGCATTAATGCAATATCCTCCAACCCCATTTGCGATGGTCCGTCCTCACCAATCGAAACGCCCGCATGCGATCCAACCAGGCGAATCGGCGCTCTGCCAATGGCAGCCATACGTATCTGATCATACGCACGCGACATAAATGAACTAAATGTCGATGCAAACGGAATTTTGCCCCGCGTTGCAAACCCAACCGCCATGCCAACCATATTTTGTTCAGC
>Ga0206997_10276_pt1 | contig 11718 bp, 15 predicted proteins | sample Alteio_BWMinCont_3_FD_153478 | JGI IMG/M metagenome (GOLD analysis project Ga0206997, IMG submission 153478) | Enriched cells from forest soil in Barre Woods Harvard Forest LTER site, Petersham, Massachusetts, United States -... | ecosystem: Environmental > Terrestrial > Soil > Temperate forest >...
ATGGCGCGAATCGTGAGGGCCGACCTTCGCGTCATGCCAGTTGCCTAGTCGGACCACGAAGCGCTCGCGCCCGGCATGCTCGGCCTCTCGTGGGATTCTTATCATAATGGCCATGGGAGTAATTCGGCCAGTCGAGTGCGAGACCGTTGCTGACAAGCCATTGGCCAAGGTCAGTGCCGTTCAGCTCAATAATAGCGAATCCATGCGACTCGCTTGGCGAGCACCGCATCCTCAAAGCCCCAACGGTGCGCCACAAGACTGCCATCTCCATTAGCGGAAATCGAACAATCATCGCCTGCGATTAGCCCCGCGGCAGAGCTACAGCGCAACGGTGTGGGTGTCCAAAATGGACGTTTTGAATCGCAAGCGTCGTGAAGGCGGTGCCAAAATTGTGGTGCCGCGCTAAGACCAACCAAGGTGCGGACCTAGAACCCCGCTTTCGGTCCCTCGGAGCGGGGTTCTCTGCTGTCTGCGGGTTACGGTAAACGACAGCACCATCGTCTGTTGATAGGGTCACGGCGCCTCAAGGTGCCGAGTTCGGAAGCCTTCAAACTTTTCTCCGCCGCGCGGAAAATTCGCATCGCTTGTGCGACGTACTTCGTTTGATTGTGGGCGCGTTCTTCCGACAATAAATACACGTTGCCCTGACGGGCAATCGCGCCGACCCTCAAGAACTCGTTTAGCTTACGAATTACCGTCGAGCGCGGCAGACCGACGTAGTTCGCGATCTTCGTTGCATTCATCGGTCTGTTTTCTGCGTGGCCCACCATGATTGCGGAGCCGATCAATAGCAGTGAGTAGTTGGCAGGCTTGTTGCCGAACACAGAGTCAACCATGACGCCTGTGAGCGCGATGTACGCCTTCGCCAACGCCAGCCGCTCCAAACGGTGCATGATCGGGTACGTCTCAAGCACGGTGATCCTCCTTTATTTGGCATCACCGTAAGACTGACCACGCTCGGCCTATTCTTCAAGTAGCAAGTTGGGCGACCCATGACGTATCTTTGTGCGCGAGCTGACGCTAAAGCAGATGCAGCGCCACCACGAGCAGCACGACGCCAACAGCGAAAAGGGCGATCCAGAGCCAGTCCCAAAGATCGATCCCAGAGGCGGACCTCATGTACCCGCCGGGCCTTGGGCAACATCTATCACGTGTCGCTCGCTGCCTACAGTTATTACAATCGTGTAAGACTTTTGATCACCGCCCTTGTCAGTTGGTGGGGCGAGATGAAGCTGGCCTCCGTACCACTCGCCGGGCATCAGCGTGTTGTCCTTGATAACCAGTTTCTCCAGCGCATTCATGTTTCGCTGGCCGGTCTCTACAGTGGCGGCAATCATCGCTTCATTCTGAGCTGCCGCGTTGTTCTGCGCGATGGCGGTTGCGGTCGGGCTGTAGAATGTCCCCGTCCTTCCGCTAGGTGTCGTGTAATAGCCTTGCCCGGCTTGCGAGGCGCCGTAAGCATTTCCAACAGCAGCAACCCCAGTGAGGATGGCAGCGGCGATCTGCCGGTTCTTTTCTTCCCCGACCAGCAAATCGTATGTGATGACTTGCATTGCATAGTCAGTGCCGCCGACGTGCTGAACTGCCTGCACTTGGTCCACGCGGAAATCGACCGGCTGTCCGCTGAGGTTATTTATCCCTACGACGAAAACCGGCCTGCCTCTGGCCTGTAGCTTGCGAGAGGCCGGTTGGACAAGAACAAGTGAGCCCTTTTGGCGCGAGACAAGGGCAGACTGGCCGTCCCGCATCAAGGCCTGTTGTTGTGGACTTGAGGCCCGAAAAGCAATCTTTTCAGGACTCGCACAGCCGACTAGCGCCGCAAAAAGCGCTGCTACCCCTAGTTTGCGCATAAAGTGCCCCCAGCCGGGGACACCCAAGCGGAACCGCTGTTTTAGATCAAGGCCGTCCGGTAGCGTCGCAACTGGATGAGTGTCCAAAATGGACGTTTTGAGCCGATTTGCGCAATCGTTCTGTCGTAAGACTTTCCATCCCGCGTCGCATTCGCAGCAGCTCGGCTGCCGTGGTGGCGTGGGTGGGCGCTCTCGCGGAAGCCTCCAATCGTCGGTAGTCGATTTTTTGCCGCAAGCGTGCCGAGCTGTTCGGTGTCGAGATATAGTTCGAGCGTCGGCACGATAACGAGGGCTGAGGCTAGCTCGGGTCGTATGAGCGAGCCCGCATACGCTTCTCATCCGCCTGGTGACAGCCGCTAAGGACTAAGCGGCTGGACTGGGTATTCCAATGGTGGCCCCGTCTTTCGAGCGCCTCGCGGCAGGGTTCTGCGCGCTGGGGATATCAACGATAAGTGTTTCAAATTCCACGTTCATTTCAGCGTCGATTATTGGTCGATCTGGGAATTTTTCCGATGGATCATACCATGGTCGCCTCTCGGTAATTCCGCCCTCGACGGCATGCGCAATCAATCTGCCGATCTCGTCGCCCTCTAGAGGCACAAGTTTTTTTTCAGGATCATATTTGTAGAGTTGAGGGCAAAAGAACACCGCGTGAATGCGTGGATCATATCCTTCCAACACAAGGAAATGTCTCGCTTTAAGTATAAAGTTGTACTTCTTTACAATTTTTCGTTCGAGAGTTGATCGGGCAACACGAAGTCTTTCAGGCGACGGACCAATGATGGTGCCAGCCTCTAGCAAGATAACCCAGTCGTTGCTTGTGGTGTTTTGGCGATTAACCGGGATTAAATGACTTGGCACTTTTTTTCGAAAGAGGCCCATGGCATCCCTTGTAGGGAAGTGAATTCAAGGGGACCAAAATAGCTGGCTGAGTGAAAGAGTAAGTAAATGCGGCTTCGCGGATTTTACACAATCTGCTGCACGCGGCCTTCATCCACTGCAGCATTCGTCAACGCTTGCAAATCCGTGACGCCCTCAGAAGCCGTTCTGACGATCCGCTGCGCCATCTTCGCTTTAGTAGCGGGCGTTCGGTGTGATCGGTCGATGCGGTCCACTGCCGTGTCTAACGCTGACCTCATGCGGATCACCATTTCAGGACTGAATTTCGGAAGTTGTAGCTTTTGCATTTCGGGCTGCCGTCTACCGTTCAACTGTGACAGGTGGTGCGTCAGCGCGGTAACGACGTCGCGACGCAAAATTGATTACGCTCATGATGTCTCATTCCCAAGAATTAGAACGTTGCGAGGGGGCACTGCCACCCGATTTCAAGTGGCGGCTGTACAGGGCGCAGCCACCGCCGAGGTTCACGGGCCGCGTGATTGACACAGGAACGAGCACGGGCTCACTCGGGCACAGCCCGCTGTGCGCTGTAAGCCCTGCAACCAAATCGCGGCTCCAGATCCGCAGCGCAAGTGCCGCAGGACCGCAAATAATTGCTTCCGCTGTGACAAGGCTTGAGTGAAGTTCTTCCGTTCTTGGAGGCGATGAACAGATTCGGCTCCGCAGCATTTCGTCCTAGCTACTTGCGTGATCTTGCACTGAAGCGGGACCACAAATAACCGATCAGCGATAAGACTAGCGCGCCCACAATAATTGGGAGCCAAATCGACGTCGTTATGATGAAGAAGGAAATGACGACCACACGTCCAAAGACCGATTCGCCGACCGGATACTTAAGACGCGCGAAATATGCATAGATAGCAAAGATGATGGCTAGCACGCTCCACCCGGCGAGAAGCACCAGCAATAGGTCAATAAGTTGACTGACAAAATGGTGCATGAGCGCTGAAGTACGTCCCGACCGATCTTGGATGGGACCGCCTTGGAGCCGAATGCCTCAATTCGTGCCATTTTCGCAACATACGGCAAGAAACGGCTGTCGGGACTGCCAATTCCTCATCCTATTCATTCTGTGGCGGCGCGCATCAGGTTATTTCTATCCGTGTCAGGTGAATTCCAGCCTACCCGAATCGTGGGGGAGCTTTCGATGTTGAAGTTCGTGATCCTCGGTGTCGCTTCTTTAGCCTTCGTGGGAACCGCAATTGCTGCCGATCTTCCGCGGCCTCAGCCGGTCGCGCCCGCGCCGGCGCCGGTTGGCAAATATCCCGTTGGCAAATATCCCGTCGGCAAGAGCCCAGTGGGCAAATACCCGGTTGCGGCGCCGGCCCCGGTAGTTACCAAAGGTTGATCGGAAAGACCGCTCAATTATTGGGCTCGGGAGCCTGTTTGTTGCGCCTGCAAGGAACGTCTCTAGCGTGGCCCTTTTTGGCCGGGGCTGCGTTCGTCTGTTAAGGCGGACAGACCGTGACATCGGCCGTCTTGGGTCGCCATGAACAAGTGCCTGCGAAACATACGCATGCTCTGTCCGCGCCGCCACGGAGCAAACTACGTATTGTGACCCTTAACTCCCCCCTGGAGGAGCGTTGACGATCCCCTGCCACGTCCTAATGATCTATCCGAAGTTCGTTCCGAACTCGTTTTGGAACTATTCGGTAGCCTGTGAACTGGTCGGTGCGAAGTATCCTGCCGCGCCGCTCGGCTTGATCACCGTCGCCGCCATGCTGCCGAAGCATTGGGACATTCGTCTCATCAATCGCAATACCGAACCGTTGACGGACGAGGACCTCGACTGGGCCGATCTCGTGATGATCAGCGGCATGCTCAACCAGCAGCCCGATTTCATCCACCTGATCGACCTCGCCCACCGGCACGGCAAGCCGGTCTGTGTCGGCGGGCCCGACGTCTCCTCAAGCCCGCATATCTACGCGGATGCGGATTTCCAGGTAATCGGCGAAGCCGAGCTTGTCATCGAGCAGTTCATCGCAGCGTGGGAAGGCGGCGAGCGCAAGGGGGTGTTCGTTGCCGATAAATTCAAGGCCGATATCACGCAAAGCCCGATGCCACGCTACGACCTGATCAAGTTCGAGCATTATCTCTTCATCGGTGTACAATATTCGCGTGGCTGCCCGATCCTTCATACAGGGCGGCACTACAACGACGATCTTTCAGACCATGGGGTGATCTACCATTATCCTGTGACATCCAGAGGCGCGAAGCGAGACGCTGGCGAGGTCCAAGCAACTAAAAATGCTATGTCTTACCAACTCCCAATTTTCGTGATCCTTCCTGGGAAGTTATCAGAGAAGAACAGATCGCTAAAACTGGGATGGGTCTGCGATTTCGATGATGAAAACCAACAATTCCTGATTCTCTTTGGCGCTCATCACCCCCATTATGCCCCCGCCGAACAGGTTGACGCGCCGTTCACACTGAAGGAGGAAGTTCGCAGAAAGACCGCAAGCGTTCTTGCCCGTCCAAGTCAGCAGCGATTTCGGTTCAATGTGCTCGCAAAATATGGATCCAAGTGCAGCGTTTGCGAGATTCGGCACCCGCAGGTTTTAAAAGCGGCTCACATCTGCGGCAAATCCGACAAAGGCTCGGATGATTGGCGTAATGGATTGCCTCTTTGCGCTACCCACCATGACGCGTTTGATGTCCACCTCTTCTCTATTGAACCGACGACGATGGAAATTCGATGCCGACCAAATGTCGCAGCAAGCGATTTAGGTCTTCACGTGGTCCGCCTAGCTTCTCTCCACAACATGCCTCATGTAGAGGCGCTTGCTTGGCGTTGGGCTGCGGCGCAGAAAGAGTGGAACACCGAAGAGCAACAATCAGAGCAAAGCTAATCAATAAGGTTGTTTGCTTGGAATCGGTGCTTCGCCGGATCGACGATAGTGCATGTAGATAACCGTAACCGGTTGGTTGGCTTGCATGCAGTGCTTCAGTTTTGCCAAATCGCTGGCTCGGATATGTAACTCCATGGTTCCGTACGCTCATCACGCGGGTCGCCCACTCAGTAAAGGTAATGACTGAGGGCAAGCGACGGTTCCGAACGACGATCCTCCGCCCCTCAACTGACTATCAGGATCATCGAGTCGGCAGCAGGCGAGTTCCCGCCATTATACACTTTCACGTTACAGCCTTGTTTTAGTCACAAGTGGGAAGCGAATCTACTTGGCAGAGATGAGAGGTGATCCAACTGGGAGGGGCGATTCCATGCATCCCACGACGGGCGCGAAACAAACAGATCCACGTTCACACGCCGATGAGAAGCAACCCTTCCAACGGGACATCCGCCAGGAGCGCGGCCCTGCCATCCTGGGTGACACGACGGTAAATGCTGATGTCGTCAACCGTCGCCGGCAAACAGTCAATACCCACGGCGGCGATACGCATTATCTCGATCCTGACGCGCTTGAGGTGCGCACGGAGCTTGGGGCGGGTCATTCGGCGGCATCCAAGGTCGTCGAACGGCCGACCGCGATACGACAACAGCCTTCCAGGCTGAACCACGAAGATACGCGTCATCCTGCTCGGCAGTCACGGGACAGTCCTTGGCTACGCGGTCTCATCGTTTTGTTCATTGCAGCGAGCGTCGGAGCCGCCGCCCTCGTTTCTCAGTCGTCCTATCGTGATGCTGTTGCCCCCTCGGCGCCGCAGCTCATTTCAGCCCCGTCGCTGCCCTCGGCAGAACCGGTGGCTATCAATTCCCGAGCGAGAACGACGCAGGCGCAGGTGACCGCCGCCACCGCCGTCGCCGAGCGCGTAACGGCCGCTACAGCAGTTGCCATTCTCATGGCTCGCCCGGAAATCAAAACTTTGTCCGATCTAGCCGGTAGGAATATTGCAATTGATGACAAGCAATCCGCCGCTGACAGCATTATCCGTACCGCAATGGCGGCAGCGGGAGCAGCGGAAGTCCAACTGACCGTGAGTCAAACGAAAGCGATAGACCGGGTAATCGGTAGAGAGGTGCCGGCCTCAGTTCTGACGTTGGCATCTCCGGAAGCTGCAGAAGGGTTTCCTGAAATTGCTGGCTTCAAGATTTTTCGCGTCCCGCTATCTGAGCGCGAGACAAAGTCGCCCTGACAAACGGGGCGTGCGCTTTCGTGATGGTGCCCTGACCCCAGAAACCAGTGCCTTGAACCCGCCCGCCAGGCTCTTTCGGGAAGACAGCGAGCATCACCAGAAGCCCTGTCTGGGGAGTTCCAGGCCTGGGCCGCCGAGTGCGTTCGTTCAGCTTACAGACACCCGATCGCTCTGATCTTACGTGCCGCCCTTGCTCTTCCACGGAAACAAGTTTGCCGGAAAATCGGCCGCGGGCCGCCGCTCACCCGGTGGCCGGGGCGGGATCGGCGGCTGATTGGGATCGGGCGCGACGACCTTGCGATGAAGGTGCCACGTCGCGTGGCCGAGCAGCGGCAGCACGACGGCAAGGCCGAAGAAGAACGGAAGCGATCCTGCCAGCAGCAAAGCCGCAACGATCAATCCCCAGGTGGCCATGGGAATCGGGTTTAGTGCTACGGCCCGCAGAGACGTCAGCATGGCATCGCCGGCACCGGCGTGGCGATCAAGCATGAGCGGGAAAGACACCACGCTGATGCACAGGGCGACGAGTGCAAACAGAAAGCCCACGCCGCAGCCGACGATAATCAGCCACCATCCCTCTGGTGTCGTCAGCACGCGCCGTACAAAGTCGGGAATTTGGGCGGCTGCTCCATGGCCGAAGGCTGCGACGTAAATTGCCTGCGCGATCGCCACCTAGGTAACGAACAGCGCCAGCAGCAACGTACCCAATCCGAGCATGGCACCCATTGATGGGGAACGGACGACCTCGACATAGTTCCAAACCGTGGGCTCTTCGCCTCGTTCGCGGCGGCGACTAAGTTCGTAAAGGCCGAGTGCCGCGAACGGGCCAAGCAAGGCAAAGCCCGCGGCCAAAGGGAAGAACAGCGGCAAAACCGAATAGCCGAGAACCATGCGTGCCAGTCCCAGACCAACCAACGGATAAATCATGCAGAGGTTGAACGCGTGGGTTGGAACTGCCTTGAAATCCTCCCAGCCAAGCCGCAGCGCATCGCGCAGATCGGGAAGGCTGATCTTGCAGATGACCGGAAGTGAGGTGGAATTTTCCGCTGGGTTGACCAGCGGCGCGGCATCGTCCGAGTATTGTGCCGCCATGGTCGCTATCTCCCTTGGGGCAGCGGACCTGCGCGGGACCGTCAGCAGAAGCGATCACGATCAAGCCAGACCCGAAGCGAACCAACCGGCCATGTCGCGAACTGAACCCCAAGCATACTCCGATTTACCGATGCTGTCGCTTGGGGTTTTAGGCTTTTCGCCGCGAGAGGGTGGCGGGGCTAGTTGTTCTGAACCGAAAGGGGGAGAAGCCCTGTGAGGCCGCTGCGTGCCCGCGCTGCCTCGGCGGCGCGGCCGCGTCGTCCTTAGCATCAATTCAGAAAATAGCTCGTCGCTGGTTGCACAGTAAGCCGGATAGCGACCTCGTGAGTGCCGTCGAAGACTTCGAGAAGATGATTGCAGGCGATGCAACGCAGCTCGCGCTCGGCTCCGGCGGGCCGCGTCATCAACTCGATACGCCGATAGCCGGCGCCGCACTTTGGGCAAATGATGTCGGATATTCGCATAGCCGCAAGGTATCACCGTCCTCAGACGATATCTTGACGCCCGTGTGACCTCGGATGGCCACCCTTTCGCTACCGGACAAGCCCCTTCAGCCTCCGTACATGATACAGGCTCCGAGCAGCACAAGCCCGACTAGGGCGATGATGCCAGCGATCTGGGCGCGCTCGTGGTCGGCAATATCGCGCAAAGTCCCCTCCATCGCTGTGACGGTCCTGCGAACCGAGACCGTTGCGGCGCGATGTGACACGGTTGCGACACCCATGTGACGATCCATAAGAATTAGTGCTCACTGGGGAATGCAACCATCTCTCGCGAATTAATTTGCGGCGATATCGCCCGAGTGATTGAGTTTGAGAAACGCGACTCGACCACGATCAGCGAGGTCACCGCCATGCTTGCCGAAAAATTCTTCCTGTTGTTGGAAACACTCAGAAGTCACTCATCCGACGATAAGCCGCCAATGGTGCTCCCTGCAGCGCCGCATATCCCGATCAAGCTGCCGCGCTGGAAGAAAGCAAGTCCAAAGGCTGCCAACTGAATTGGCCTCATGCTGTCGTCACGACAACGCCTCCATCACCCGGTTCATCGCCGGATGCTTCCGGTTCTTGAATTTGATCCAGTGCTTCGACCGCCCAGCCAAATGGTCCCGGCGCTTTGATACCGACCCCTCAAGCCCCATCCGGCAAGCAGCTCGGAATAGATCGGGGCCAATTCTCACCACGTTCGAAGGGGTTCACGCTGCCGGGATCAGCCGGTCGCTGGGACGAAAGGCAAAAGCGCGTGGGTCGGACTCGGACGAACGGCAAGAAGGCCGGACATCAAAAGAGTGGTCTTGCTCAAAACATACGCTTCGCGACGGAGCATTTGAGTTCGCTGTACCTAATCGCCTGCTTCCAATCCTCTGGCTTATGCCAGAATACCGTCATCAGACCCGACACCCGGTCGAGGGTGCCATCAACGACCAGCTCCTTTCCTTTGGGATCGTCGAAGGAAATCGAATCATCTGCAACTTTGGTTATACGGAAATTCCCAACAGACGACGTGATACGGCTATTCTCAAGATCGAGAATTGCCGCCCCCGGTGGCACCGTCATTTCGATATGCTTTGGCTTGTAGTAGTGCATTTCCCCGCTACAGGAGAGGTCAATCGCTCTGGCAGGTGCAACGCCGATGGCCAGCGTTAGAAGCGTGAGGCTGATAGCTGGTTTCACAATATGGATCGATCCCCCGAAAATCTTTTACCGACTACAGAACGAGCCGATACACGAGAAAGTGGCTTTTGGCACGACCTCGGTGCCTATGCAAACTGACCTTTGCCATCAAAGCCTCGACTTGATCAATCATGCGTCGGGCGCTCCGGCTGAAGGTGAAAAAGTGCAGACACATTCTCACTCAGAATCGTCGTCAGGTAAAATGTGAGGCTCAGTATCGGGGTGAGACAGCAAGTTCGCATCGCTCTTGTATTTATGCAAGACAGCGAGGGCCTCGCGTTTTTGTTGATCACGGGTCATTTCGCGAATTCCGGGGAAAGCCCGAAGAAAAATATCGCCGATTTCTTGTGCCTTCAACCGCTCCACGTAGAGCGCACAGAACCAAGCCAGAAATATTTGCATCACCACAGGGCACTTTTTGCGAAGCCGCAAGTAGTCCTCGACGCAGATGTAAAGTAGAAACTCGTTCTTGGTATCATCAAACAGGACGAGTCTGAGCTGATCGTCTTTGCGTTCCGCTTCCGTATCACCAAGGTGCTTAAAACAGTTACGGTAAAGGTTGAGCGCCTTATAGATATCTCTCTTGGGACGGCCCGGATGATCCCGCATCAATAATTCCGTCATGGGCTCGACCCCGCGCAGCCTGCACAGGCTTTCGAGTAACTCACGAGCGTTACCCGATAGCGCCTGTGTGGATACCGGATCACGATTCTCAAAAAACAGATCAATTGCCGTGAGTAGCTGAGATCGGGCTACGAGAAATGGTGTAATTCTCATCTTCGGGTGCCAGCGATGCTGTTGTTTGAAGGTGTCGCCATTAGTGCGATTGCGGCGACTGTCGCTAGTAGAAGCTGTACCGCAACCTACGATATTGCGCTACTACCGGAATGTCTCTGCAACCCGTTGCATCGCCGGGTGACCGCGGTTCTTCACCTTCAGCCAGTGCTGCCTGATCCTTCAAAACAGGACCTTCATCATCCAGAGCTTGAACAGGATCGCCGCCGCAAGCGCCATCGCCACCACCACGGCGGCGGCAATGGCGTTGGGTCCAACATGGACCGTGGTCTTGCCCACCGTCACAGGAAAGGGCGGCCATTCGGGAGGCGGTAGCCGAGGGCGATCAGTCAATCGATCAAGAGCGTCATAGAGTTTCTGATCGTTTTTTTTCAGGCTGGGATGATCTGACACGATGTAGGCTTGATGATAGCGGCCAGCATAATCATTCACCGCATCCCGCAAGAAGTTGTGCGCATCTGTCGCGGATAGGTCCGCTGGCCTATTCCAATCAGTGCACGACTTCGGTTCGACATAAAGCGCCCGCATGCGCTGACTGTGCCGGTCGTCTGGCGTGCGGTTGGCCTTGATCTTGTCGATTTTCTGCAAGGCCGCTTTTCAGCGCCGCGCCGGCCGCTCTGGATGAAACTCCGCCAACGGCCGGGATGGTGTGAAGTGCGCGGCGCCGAGCGTGCCTGGCAAGGAGCACGACGCCGCGCCGGCCACGCGCGATGACGGAGATCGATCGAGCACGGCCGGCGACAGCATATCCCGGATATTCCGGGACCGCTGCAGCAAAATCCGGGCCGGTTTTCCTGAACTTAGAGCTATTTCAAAGGCTTGGGCTGAAATAGGTCCGATTTGAGAACATTTCGGATTTTCCGCAATCCCGCGAGGGAAGTGTCGCGGTCGCGAGGGCAAAAACGACCCCGGAGGGCCGCCCGCTTGAGGGGGAAGTGGCTCCGGTTCGTCACAACCGCCGGGGCAATTTTTGCACCCCGTGTGATGAGTATCACTGCAGCTATCCAACTTTTTACTTAACGTTTTTGAATATTGCTGCAGCAGCTTGTCGACTTGGGGCAGAGCAATTGACCGCTTCTGATTTCTAGCGCGGTTTGGGCGGTCCCACCTCAGTTTGGGCGCTAGAAGCGATGCGTCCGAGCGGATGATATTCAAAAAAGTCCCCCGCCGTTCACCTTTGGGCCGAGCGTACAAAGGAATTTAAGTAGCTTTGACGACTTCAAGACTCTCAAATTTTTGCGGGATGGTGCGGATGAACGAACAGGAAAGCCGACGGGATCATCTTCGGCGAGGTCCCGCTTTATCTTTCTTCCTGA
>Ga0206997_10277_pt1 | contig 11585 bp, 7 predicted proteins | sample Alteio_BWMinCont_3_FD_153478 | JGI IMG/M metagenome (GOLD analysis project Ga0206997, IMG submission 153478) | Enriched cells from forest soil in Barre Woods Harvard Forest LTER site, Petersham, Massachusetts, United States -... | ecosystem: Environmental > Terrestrial > Soil > Temperate forest >...
TTCCTTTACAGGCTGCAATTGCGCATTATCAATTTGCTACGATACATCCCTACTACGATGGCAATGGTAGAACCGCTCGTCTGATTGCGACCTATATTTTGCAACTCAAAGGCTATGGCCTAAAGGGTATTTATTCACTTGATGAATATTATGCACAGAACTTATCAGCCTATTATGAGCATTTATCTATCGGTTCGCCAAATTATTATACTGATCGCGCAGATGCAGATATTACTGCGTGGTTAGAATATTTCTGCAAAGGGATGATTGAAAGTGTTCATGATGTTTTGCGTGTTATTGTAGATTATCTAAATATGATCGAACCGCGCGCAAGCGCAAATTAAAGAACTTAAAAATTAAATCATTTTTGATAAAATAAATTATTGAATTTGAACTCTTGGTGGTTAAAATTCTGATATCGCGTATTTAAAGCCTTTTTTGCCACTTTTGTTAAATTAGCTCACTAAAAGAACCCCCTGTTTTAATGAGCTGCTTATGAAAAGACAGGGTTGTTTTAATTATTTTTGATATATTTGGCAATTTAAAAAAGCAATGGATAATTCCCTAATTATTGAATCGGAGGGCTCCCGCGTATGTTGGGCGAGGTCATTGAGAATACCTATCTATCCTAAAATTTACTATTCATCTAAACTAATAAAAAAGAATATAATTTTTATCGCTAACTCCCCTTATAAGGTACCATTGCATGAGCAATTCTATAAAAGATCCGAATCTCACTCATGAACATCATACTGCATCTGAAGAACATCTTGTTCGTGCAGAAAAGGTAAAAAAGCTTCGCGAACGAGGCATTGAACCGTGGCCGGCATGGAAGCCGGTGCAACATCATGTGGATCAGGTGATCACTGAATTTGTAGATGGTACTGAAAAACGATATGCCATAGCAGGAAGAATTACGCAGATTCGTGTGCATGGTAAAGCAGCCTTTGCCCATCTTCAGGATATTTCGGGAAAAATACAAGTGTATCTACGTGCCGATACTCTTGGTGAAGAAGCCTTTAAACTTTTTGAAGAGCTGATTGATATCGGTGATATTATTTGGTGCGAGGGAACTCCCTTTAAAACTAAAACCGGCGAAATTACCTTACGGGTTGAACAATATACATTGCTTGCAAAAAGCTTGCATCCATTACCAGAAAAATTTCATGGCATTGCCGATACCGAAATACGATATCGCCAGCGTTATTTAGAATTGATCACCGATGAAAACGCACGAATGCGATTTGCAAAGCGGTCAAAGATTGTAAGAGCATTACGTTCATTTTTAGATGCACGAGGATATCTCGAAGTGGAAACGCCTATTTTGCATCCAATCGCGGGCGGCGCGGCGGCTAAACCGTTTATTACGCATCATAATGCATTGCATAGTGATTTTTATTTGCGTATTGCCCCAGAATTATATTTAAAACGATTACTTGTCGGTGGATTTGAACGTGTATATGAAATTAATCGTAATTTTCGTAATGAAGGTGTGTCAACGCGCCATAATCCAGAATTTACGATGCTTGAGTTGTATACTGCGCATCAAGATTATGTTTATGCAATGGACCTTGTTGAGCAGATGATCCGTGAAGCGGCATTGCAATCAGGAGGGGATTTAATAACGCCATACGATACTATAACATTAGATTTCTCAAAGCCGTTTAAACGTATTACCATACGCAATGCGGTACTTGAATATGGTAAGTTGACGGAGCTTGATATCGATGCTGCGCATATTGACACAACGCTTGCACGATTGAGAGTATCGCAATTTCATACAAAAACCTACGGCGAAAAATTATTGATGTTGTTTGAAAAAGTTGCTGAACCACATTTGATACAACCGACGTTTGCGATCGATTATCCTATTGAAACATCTCCATTGGCAAAGCGAGATCCAAACAATCCTGCCTTTGCGCCTCGCTTTGAATTATTTATTGCGGGAATGGAAATTGGTAATGCATACAATGAACTCAATGAACCATTTGAGCAGGCAGAACGATTTAAAGAACAATTAAAAATGCATGCTGCTGGTAATGATGAAGCGCATCAATATGATGCAGATTATGTATTAGCATTGGAGCATGGTATGCCTCCGGCAGTAGGCATTGGTATTGGGATTGATCGCTTAGTTATGTTGCTTACAAATACTCCGTCCATTAAAGATATTATTCTATTTCCAACATTAAGAAAGAGAGAGTAATGGTTGTTGATTAAATAGCAACAATTAGTGAGCATACAACATACGATATTGACGCGCCCGCCCGCCGAAGCTTGCCGAGTCGGAAGACCCGGATAAGCGTAGGCTGGGAGAAAGAGAGAGTAATTCTCATTGACGCTTGTCATTTTTCGTTATTTACTAAAGATCCGTATAAAGTTTTAAAAAAAACTTGGAGAAAGCGGATGTTGCAAGTAAATACGAAGTTATGGAAAATATTTTTTGTAAGCTTTTGTGTCATACAATCATGCTGTTTTATTGCGGCCAATAAGCGGCATGACAAAATATCATTTTTATATCCGTTATATCGATTGCAACTTGGTGGTACCGTAGGAGTAACGATAGCAGGAATAAGTACTGCTGGCGTTATGCATACTGACGGTTCTGGTAATCTTTCTACATCAACCGTTGTGAATGCAGATGTAGACCCGGCAGCAGGTATTGTTGATTCAAAACTGGCAACGATAAGTACATCGGGAAAAGTAAATAATAGTGCGACAACAGCAACAAATGCAAATACGGCAAGTGCTATTGTTGCGCGCGATAGTTCGGGGAATTTTTCTGCCGGTACTATTACCGCAAATCTTACTGGCAATGTAACGGGTTCAGCATCATTAAATGTGCTGAAGGCTGGTGATACGATGACAGGTGCTTTAACGATACCAGCAGGAACTGCTGCAGCACCAACTATTAATTTTACCGGTAGTACAACAACGGGGTTATCGGCGCAGGTTGCCAATGTATTATTATTAAGTACCGCCGGGACGGGAAGATTAACGATTGATGCCAACGGTAATACAACCTATTCAACAAACTATAAAGCACATGCATATCGTTCATCAACGCAGGCGATCAATACGACAACAGCTACCATCGCCTTTAATGCGACGGTTATAGACCCCAATAGTAATTTTAATACAACAACGGGTGTGTATACGGCACCGATGACAGGAAATTATTTAGTAACAGCCGATGTGACTGCTACCTCAACGACGGCGGGAGATAGAACATTAGCAGTAGTAAAAAATGGTACGGCGGTTACTGGGTATTCAACAACAGGAAATATAAGCCCAGCCTTGCTTGCTACTGCTAGCTTGGCATTGCATGTTTCTGGTTTGATTGCATTAACAGCCAATGACTTATTGCGCGTTGATTATACGACGGGAGCAAGTGATACGGTTCAGCCTAATACGACACATATAACGATTCATTTTATGTCAACATAATTGTAAATAACAGGGGAAGAAATTTTGGTTTGTATAAGATATCTATTATTGTTGTTAAAATATGCGTGTTTACATTTTGTATGGCTGATTATTTTTTCCGCATATGCTTGGTGTAATGAGCAAGAGCGATGGATGGTTAATCCTTGCGATATTTTGAATCAAGTTGTTCAAGAATCATGGCAATTAGGATACGATGTTTATATGAGTGTTGAAATGCAATTCATAGAATCGTTTGATCAGAGTCTGAATCAAACGGTGCCGCATGTTTTCTATATCCCTTTTGGGAGAGCTTGTGATGTTGCCGATCAAATCATGTCTGTGCAAGGTTCGTATAAAATTGGTATAAAAAAAATAAGTTTTTATTTATATGATATTGTGGATCGCAAAAATGCGTTTTGTGGTTTTAATTCTGCGCAGACTTCGTATATAGCACAACAGTTTATGGCAGGTATAGCAGCGCAGATCAAAAGTTTTGATATGTTAATAAATCCATATATGATTTTTGCGGCAATTTTAAAATCTGGATTACGGGGAATGAGAAATCATATATATGCGGAGGATTTTTTGATGAAAAATTCTCAAGAGTATCAATTGGATGATGGGATTGTTACCCTTGTTTGGCAGCATAATGCATCGAAAGAAGCAGGAACATATTTGCTTGAAAGTGATTTTATGCGCGATTGGCTTGGGGTTGATGTATTGCAGGCATATGTAGATGGGGAAACATAAGGTTGTTTTTGACTTTTTAAAGCGTCAGGTTTAATCTTTTGGGATATAAAGTAATTATGTGTATCACCTATGAGGAGTATGTATGAATATTGTGCGTTTAATAATGATGAGTGTCGTCGGTGCAATTATGTTGCGCGATGGAGCAATGTTTGCTGAACCTGATGCAAAAGGCAAAAAAGCTGTTGTTTCAAAAATTGCAGTAATAGATTATCAAAAGGTCGCTGATTTTGAGCAACCAGAACAGTCGGCTTCACTTGAATGGCGCGATTTGATAGCTGATCTTAAAAAGGATCTTGATAAACGAGCAACAAAAATTCGAGAAAAGCAAACTGAGTTACAGAAAAAGAGCAAGCAAGCAGAAGAAGCACGCGATAATGATGAAGATACTCGAGCTCATTTAATGAAGTTGCAAAATGAGATTGAAATTGATGTAAAATCATATCAGTCATATTCGGGCAAAGTCGTGCAAGAAATGCAAGGAAAGTTTGGTGAAAAAGTAAAAGATGCTGCACAGGAAATTGCACAAGAGCAAGGATGGACGCATGTTATTCCTGGACCATTGGTTTATGCAAGTCCTGAAAGTGATATTACTGATGAAGTAATTGAGCGTTTAAATAAAAAATATCGCTCTGACCAACGGGCAAAAAAGTTTGCTAAAACAGAAAAAACAAAATAAAATGCAACAAATTAAGTTAGTTATTGGCCTGGGGAATCCGGGCCATTCTTATTATAATACCCGTCATTCTATTGGGTTTCGCGTATTGGATGCATTTGCGCAGCGACATGGTTTGTCCTGGCAGAGTAAAAACAACATGGAATATGCAGAAGTTGTGGTGAATGGTACGACCGTTTATTTGGTGAAACCACAGACGTTTATGAATAGTTCCGGAGCAGTCGTGCCGAGTTTTTTGAAAAAGGGTATTACGACAGAAAATATACTCGTTGTGCATGATGAGCTTGAATTGCCATTCGGTAAGCTTGCCGTAAAATGTGGTGGTAGCGCTAAAGGGCATAATGGTTTAAAGTCGATCATTGCCGCTTGCGGTGACCAATTTCAACGATTACGATTTGGTATCGGCCGACCCGTTGACCGTGACCAGGTGCCGACGTATGTACTTCAGAAGTTTTCTGAGGATAATCAGATGGTTGAGGGGTATATCAATCAAGCAGTGGATCTTTTAGATTCTGTTCTTAATAAGTAAAATTTTTATTCAATTTGTAATAATTTTTTATATTTTAAAGTGTTGTTGTGTTATAATATTTATTTATATGTTTGACAATTTAATTTTTGTCTGTAAATTTAATATGGTAAATGATTTTAATTATTGATTTTTAAAAAGCGAGAATGTTTTATGAAATGGTATAACTTTATAATAATATTATTGTTAGTAGGTATTTCGGGTTCGTTGTATGCTGCTCAGCAACAGGATGAACCGAATAAAAGACAAAAGCTTGAGGCTGCTGAACTAGTTGGTGGTGGTATTGAGGAAGTGCAAGGCGCGCAAGGGGTGACTATACCTTTGATGGTTGCAGAGCAAAAAAAGGAAAAAGCAGCGGAGAAAAAAGAGATCCCTCAACTCGCTTCGCTCCGTCGGGACGATCGGTCAATAGAGGCCGAGGGCTGCCTTGAGTTCGAATTTGAAAGAAAGTCTCGAATAGGGCGAGAGAAAATTGCCGCGACGACATCTTTGCCGCAAGACTTGGTTGGGTTGGTCAATGATTATTATGATATGCCACAATCGCCAATCATACAGCATTTAAAGATGCTTCCTAAGGCATTGCAAAATCTTATAGCGCAATATGCAGTTAATCCTGCGTATTATATACCGGCGGTATGCCGTAATACAATCCTTCAGATTGATCTTTGGGAAGCTGATAGAATTTCTTGTAATAAAAATGGATTGATTGCTGCTGCCGGCAAAGTGTTTGATGCAAAGTTAGAAACGATTGCTAGGCTTATTGCGTTAGATGCGGAAGGGCATTATTCTAAATCTCCATCTCTCATTGCATTGCGAGACGATGATACTACGGTAGTTGTTCAAGTGCAGGGGCTTGCAGCTGAGGAAAAAGAAAAAACGGGATATGTCACAGCAAAAATTCATGCGCGTGATGGTGCGTTATTAAAAGAATTGAAGAGTCATGAATATTTTATTTCTTCAATTGATATCGGCCCAGATGGCGCAATTATTACCGGTTCTTTGGATAAAACAGCTTGTCTGTGGGATGCTCAAGGTAATTTGTTATATAGGCACGGTGTTTCAGATGATGTAACTGCTGTTGCATTAGGTGAAGATGGGCTGATGGTTATTGGGCAGTACAACGGTGCCCTGGTAGTTGTAAGTAAGCGTACAGGTCGCTATCAGGAACAAATATTAAAAGTTTATAAAGCTCCTATTACTTCAGTTGTTGTGCAAGATGATCAAACAATTATTACTGTATCAGATGATGGGGTATTTGCATGGAAATTTGATGGATCACGGTGGAATTGTGTTGCGTTGAAGCAAGCTGATGAGAAAATTACTGCATCATTTGTTTCTAAAAATGGTGTAATACTTACTTGTTGTGATGCAAATAAGTTGCGTATATGGAATAATGATGGTGATTTGAAAAAAGTGATTCAAATAAAACCGATATTTACTACGCATGAAGAGTTCATTACCTGTATAGACATGAATGATGATGGTGTTATTGCTGCTGGAGGGTTTGATGGCTTTAGGATTATTAATGCTGATTTTGCTACCCAAGTAACTTATCCACTAGCAGAGCAAGCTCTTATCCCAAGAGTGGCAATTCATGATAATGGAACAATGATATGGAGTACATTAGATCATGAGCAGTGTGAGGAACAATTTGGATTGCGAGGTTTACAAATAGGTGAAAATGCTTTAAAAGTTTTATGTGAATTAAGCGCAGCTCAGTTGCATAAATTGTTATTTGTTTTAGATGAGCTGAATGGACAACGTGTAGCTGATTTGGACAAACATTGTGACGAAATGGTCTCTTCAAATCGCAACGGCAATAGATTTGACGATGTAACTATGACTCGAATTTTGACCAGCGAACAGAAAGAATTTTTAACAACACTTCCAAGTATATTGCAAGAAAATATTTATCAATATTATCGATGTAGTCCTTATGCCGAAGAGAAATCGGAATTAAAAGATTCTTCAGCAAGTGAATCATCATCAAGTTCGTCGAGTTCAAGTAGTTCAACTTCAAAAAAAAGAAAAGATTGTTAAATTAATAGAAAAATAATATTTAAATCAGAGTAATTACATGAAAATTTTTTATTGTTCATTGGCATTGGTGTTCGGGGTCTCGAGTTCGTTATATGCTGCGCAGCGGCAGGAAGAACCATGTAAAAGACAAAAAATTGCTGCTAAAGAAAAAGCCGAAGACCATCTTGAGTTTGAATTTGAAAGAAAGTCGCGCTTGGGGCAAGAAGAGATTTCAAAAACAGTGGCGTCTTTTCCGCAAGATTTGGTTGGATTGATAAATGATTACCATGATATACCGCAATCGCCGTTAATGCGGCATTTAATGATGTTTCCTCAAGAATTACAAAATCTTATAGCACAATATGCGATAAATCCGGCGTATTATATGCCGGCGATATACCGCAAAAAAATGTGTGAAATCGATACTGAGGAACCAGATAGAATTTCTTGTAACAAAAATGGATTGATTGCCGCCGCAGGCAAAGTGTTCGATGCGCGGTTTAAAGTGACTGCTGAGATTATGGGAGATGCGACAGAGATAGATACGCGATGTCTCATTGTGTTGCGAGATGATGATACTATGATAATTGCTCAGTCAAAGAGTTGCGCAGATGTTGAAAAAACAGAGACGGGATATGTTACGGCAAAAATTCATGCGCGTGACGGAGCTTTTTTAAGAGAATTAAAAGGTCATACAGACTTTATTTCGTCAATTGCTATTGGTTCAGATGGCTCAATTGTTACCGGTTCTTGGGATAAAACAGCGTGTCTGTGGGATGCGCACGGTAATTTATTATATAGATATGGTGCTTCAAATAAGGTGACAGCCGTTGCATTAGGTAAAGATGATCTCATGATTATTGGGCAAGAAGATGGTATTGTTGCGGTGATAAAGTGCTCCGGTCAGCGTCAGGATGAGCATATATTAAAGGCACATAAAGCTTCCATTACTTCAATTGTGGTGCAAGATGATCAAACGATCGTTACCGTATCAGATGATGGAGTATTTGCTTGGAAGCTGGATGAATCTCGGTGGCATGGCGTTGCATGCAAACAATCAGATGAGAAAATTACAACATCCTTTGTATCAAAAAATGGCATAATACTCACCGGCTGCGATCAGAATAACTTGCGCATATGGGATAATGATGGAATTTTAAAGAAAGTGATTACCATAAAACCATTAGCCATGTACTATGCTATACCGCATCTTGATACAATTCATTCTATATACATGAATGATGACGGTGTTATTATTGTTGCAGTTAAAAATAGTGGATTTTTTATCATAAATGCTGACTTTTCTTTACAAGCAATATACCCAGTGCACTGGGGCAACTATGATCCGATTGCAGCGATACACAATAATGGGGCGATTATAGTAAGTTCATCTGATGACGAGAGTCGATCCATGCAGTTTGGCTTGAAGGTTTTGAAAATCAATCAAAGCTCTTTAAAGGCTTTATGTCAATTGAGTTTAGCTCAGTTGCATAAGCTATTATTTGTTTTAGACGAATTAAATATGCAGCGTACGGCTGACTATAGGCATTGTTGTGATCATGGTTATGTTGAACATGAAAACAGATTTTCTGATTTTAATATCGTGCGCATTCTCAGAAACGAACAAAAAGAATTTTTAACAACACTTCCAAAGATCTTGCAAGAAAATATTTATCGATACTACAAATGTAGCCCTTGTGCTGAAGATGTTTTGAAATATGATTATGAATTTGGCAGATTTGCTCAAGAATATTTTGATGCTCCCGATAAACAGAGGTTGGAAATTAAAGCTGCATTGCAGCAAGAAGTGACAGATAAAAAATTAGCGCTGCGTTCATTGTCCCCAGTAGTACTTGATCAATTGCGCCAGTTGTTAACAGAATTGCAAACAATACGGAGTGCTGAGATAGAAAATTTGAATGACCAGGAAGCTGACAATGTGCGCTATAAAAATTTACCCGCATTGCCAATTACCATAGAGATGATGGCGGTGTTGCAGCAGTTGCCAGTTGTTTTGCAAAAGCGTATTGTTGATTATTTTAATTTAAAAATGATGAAAGCTTCAGGCAGCGCACATGAAATGCGAGATGCAGTAGAAATGGTTTCAAAAAAAAGAAAAGATTGTTAAAATTTCCAGCGACCTTCGAATTCTCCGCCCAGGTCGCCTCGTTCATCTTTAACGCCGCGAATACGCATATCATCAGAAAGTGCGTATTCGACTTCAATCTTAGTATCTTCGGGTAAACTGAAATTCTGTTCGATATTTGCGCGTAAGCGATCATTTACTTCGATAGCCAATGAGCCTCGTTGCCCACCTCGTCCTGTTTGATCACTAAAACTCGGCACAATGCGAATGCTTTTAAATGGGTTCAATAAATTTTGTAATGTTCGTTGCACTTTAGATCTTGTATGAGCTGGTCCAAATAATAAATCTTCGAGCGTATTCATGACAGAGTGTGGCATTGCCAAAGATAATGATCCATCTTCAGTGCCCCCTAATAAAAGACCAATAATTTGCTCCTCTAATAATGGTGGATTTGCGGTAAAAACAATTTTTCGATTTTTTGCTGAACCGTCAAGGTTCATTCTAATGGTATATTTGCGTAGCGTGTTTTCTGCTACAACTTCAATAATCGGGTCATATAATTGTTGTGGTAAGAAGTATATTTTCCCTCGCTTGATGAATAATGGTTTATAGGGAAATTGAAAAGAGCCTTGAATAATATCGATATTGCCACTCATGGCAGGCTCATTCATTGAACCTTTCATGGTTATGTTAACGTGAGCAGATGCGTCGAGAAATGAAGTCTTTACTTGCAATGGCGATTTAGTAAGGAGATTAATATTAAAATTAATATTGGTACTCGGTTGATTGCATGGTGATGTTGTTCCTCCAAATATCTCTTTTTGAAATTCCTCTGAAAGGATATTGCTTTGAATATGCGAGCGGTCAAGAAGCGCAAATCCGGTAATATGTAGTTGCGCCGGTGTTGTATAGGTGATATTAAAAGCTCCAGAAAATAGTGCAAAAAAATCTTTTTTTCGACTAAAAAAACAGTTATGGAGCAAAAGCGGAGCACGTATATGTTGGATACGATATTCTTGGTCGAGTGATCCAATAATATGCGAAGCAGCAATGTGTCCTTTATGTAATTTTATGCGCGCATGATCGATACTAAATGAACGGCTATTAAAAGAATATTGGAAGTTCCCTTGAAAATCTTGTAAAAGATTATAGGTATACGGTAAGCGGATATTCCCTTCTTTCATATTCATGGCAAGTTTAAGACGATCGGTATTTAATGATCCTCGAACATGTAAAATTCCTTCACCTGGTACATGCCAACCGGTTGAATGGAGTAATAATCGTAACAAATGGTATCCAATTTTACCGTGAAAGATGTCATTATTCTCGGCTTTTAGATGAATTACCTGTTCTTTATCTAAATGGCAGTCACAATATTCTAAATGCCAGTATGGTTTTGCGGCAGCAAGAAAATCATAATGAAATATATCGCTGTTACCCTGTATGATAAGATGCTGATCTGTCCAATGAACAATACCTTTTAATTCATGTTCAGAAGATTTAAGCGTATCTTTTTTTTGTATATATTGTGCGGTATACTCCCCAGAAATTGCTTTGTCGGCATGTAATGTCATAGTCAGATTAAGTTTTTTTGTTGGTATTTTTAATTGATAGGGGAAGAGAAGTGGTGTTGTGTTTTGTACAGTAAAAACCCCTGATTTTTTTTGTATGTCAAATGTACCGGTGGCTTCAATGATAACATTGCGAGGAAATGTTAATTTGGCAGGACCTGATATTATTTGATTTGCATATCGTAATGAGGCTTGAATATTTGGTAATCCAATAGTCCGATAATATCCATCGGACAGAGCACAATTGCTCGTAAATTTTTGAGGGAATGCTGATAAAGCTGCTGAAGCAGTAATGGTACAATTTCCTTTTACATCTTGAGTATGCGGTTGTTGTAGTATATTCAAACATGTGCGAAGAGGAATGGTACCCTGGAGAGTAAGTGTATCTTGTTGGATATCAACATTAAGATCACCAACAATTTGATGTGCATGTGAGGCAAAAGAAAGCTTTCCTCTCTGTTCATGCCAATTTCCATGAAATTTAATCGCTTGATCGAATTCATCATGTTGGATGAGATTGCCGGATCCATTGAT
>Ga0206997_10279_pt1 | contig 11568 bp, 10 predicted proteins | sample Alteio_BWMinCont_3_FD_153478 | JGI IMG/M metagenome (GOLD analysis project Ga0206997, IMG submission 153478) | Enriched cells from forest soil in Barre Woods Harvard Forest LTER site, Petersham, Massachusetts, United States -... | ecosystem: Environmental > Terrestrial > Soil > Temperate forest >...
ATGTGACAAAATCAGAATATGACAATTGAGGAACAAAATTTAAAAGCAGCACAAGCACAGGTACAAAATGCTGTGGGACCCACACAAGCCGTACAAGCGGCATCACAAATTACCGCTGCGCAAATTACACAATTACAACTCTTGCGACAAGCCGTTCTGACGCAAACCCAAGCGCAGTCGGTTTACTACGCTCAGCAATTACAAAAAGAAGCGGCCATTGATGCAAAAATAACACAAACCATTCAAGCCGGACAAACAAAACCAAAACCGTTTTCAGCGTTTACAAATTTAGAAGTTCCAACAGCATAGGGGAGAGGATGATGAAGCAATACCTAAATTTAATGATATTGATTTTTTTGCTGACGGGCTGTGAATTAACGGCCATGCAAAAACTTGAGAGCAGTCAGAAATACGATGATATGACACCAGCCTTTTGGCATAAGCAATATGAACAGAATAAGCCACTCTATTTAGAAGCAAAAACATACTGTAATGAAAATAAAGAAAAACCGAATTGTGCTGCGGTTAATGATGCTGTTTTCTGGATAAATAGCAAGGAGATTTCTGATAAACGCATAGAAGAGCGCAAAAAGAATCCGCTGAAAGAATTTATTTTGTATTGAAAGGAAAGGATTGTTCACATGGATGTGTTAACGCAAACTACACAAATGTATTTAACCACTTTTCGTGGGTTTATGAGCCAATTTTTACATTGGGGACAAATACTTTTTATGGGTTTGTTAACACTCAATCTCTTATGGCTTTTTTTGTGGTATGCGTTTGATAAGGAATCAATTGCGCAATCGCTTTCTGATTTTATAAAGCGATTCTTTATTATGCTTTTGTTTTATTCAATCATGTTACACCCGGAGTGGTTGTTTAGTATTGTTGAAAGCAGTCAAAAAATAGGGCAGGGGCTTTCTAAAATTCCCTTGCATCCATCGGGGATTATTGAACAAGGTATTGCGATTGCCAATAAAGTGCTTGAACCTGCGCAAAGTGCTGGACTGTTGCAAAACTTTATCAGTGCCTTTGTAGCCTTCGTTGCCTATTTGGTTATTTTATTTTCCTTTATTACGATAGCGCTCGAAGTTGCACTTACATTAATTGTGACTACTGCACTCATTGCCATTGCCTCTCTTTTCTTAGGTTTTGCAGCATTGCAAGCAACCAGTCAAATTGCCAGACAGACACTGGATGCGATTTTAGGTAATTGTGTCAAATTATTAGGATTGTATCTGGTGATTGCAGCTGGTGGCTCGAGTATTACTGAGTTAAGTGCGCAAGTACCACAAACCTGGGAATCGCTCGATCCTTACGTTTGGATTGTTGCAACCTCACTTCTCTTTTGGTTGGTGGCAAAAAACTTACCTAATCAACTCGCGCGAATTGTTTCAGGCTGTATTCAAGACCACCATGGTACCAGTAGTGCTGCGATTGTATTCGCGGGACTTCGTACCGCACAGATGGGTAAATCAATTATGAGTGCTGTCGGTACGGGGCTAGGGAAAGGATTAGCTCTTGCTGGAAGTGTGGCACACCATGCGGCCGCGCGTTTTCCTAATGGTGTAGCCGATATGGCGATGGGAACAGTAAAAGATTTAGGGAGCTCTATAGGCGGTAGCTTATCAGATAGAGCACATCATATTGCCAGTAAAAGTGTGGGCGGTACCGGTGTTGCTGCGCGTTATGCAGATATCCCTTCAGTATCCCAGCGGATGCATTCAAAAGCACAGGATGTGAAAGCATCCAGAGCGAAGGAGTAAGTCAAAATGAAGCGTCAAACGCAACCCATATTTGCAGCGGCCAGTGGTAAAGAAATTTGGCTAAATCGCTTTGCTCATTTACAAAAAACGATTTTACATTGGCAAGTTGCCTTTAGTGTCGTTCTAGTCATTTGCTTTCTCTTGGTTGCAGGGTTTGTCTTACTTTCTTTGCAGAGTAAAATAGAGCCGGTTGTCGTTGAAACCTATCAGGGTATACCCACACGCCTTATTCCCATTTCGGAAAACTTAAACGCCAGTCAAAAACTAACGCAATATTTGGTGAGTCAATATATATTAAATGCACGTAGTATTGTTTCAGATACAGGTGCACAAGAAGCACTGTTGCAAAAAGTCTACGCGTTTTCAGCGGAAGCAACGTTACCTTTTTTACGTCAATATTATCAAACCAATAACCCATTTACACTCGGTGCTCAATCGGCCACACATATTAGGTTACTGAGCGTCATACCCATTAGTGAGTCCAGTTGGCAAGTCACGTGGGAAGAAGAAAGTAATCCAAACGGTGGGCTTAAAAAACAACAAAAATGGCTCGCAACCCTCATGCTCCGGGAGGGGAAAGTCAATCCCCATTTTGTGAATGAGAATCCCTTTGGCTTATACGTCACAAATTTATCCTGGTCACCATTACCTGAGAATTAAATAGGAGAATCATGATGCGACGTACTCGAAACTTTTTTGCCACAATATTGTGGCTAACTTTAAGTAGCTATACTACTTTATCATTTGCTTCCAAGGCAGATGCTTTGGATAGTATTTATCAGCATTATTTAAAAACAGGCCAAGCCAAAAATGTAGTCACTGATGGCTTTGTACAATTTGCCTATGGCGTCAATACACAACCCATTATCTCGACACATCCATTAGAGCTAACGGTTATCTCACTTGAACCTGGAGAGCAAGTCACCAATGTGAGTTCAGGAGATCCCATGCGTTGGTCATATTCCTTGGCGTATTCAGGGGAGGGGAGTGGTAAGCAAGCGCATGTAATGGTTAAACCTTCTGAAAACCAAATTGCAACCGATTTGGTCATTATGACCGATAGACGTTTTTATACACTAAAACTAGTAGCCACAGATAATGGCAAATATATTCGTGACGTTCGCTTTTGGTATCCGGAATCCATTAAAGCGCAATTTATCCATCATCAAACGCAACAAAGCCATACCGTTGCGCAATTACCCACCTTGAATTTATCTGAACTCAATTTTAGTTATCAAATTAAAAGTGCTTTTTTTGAGAAAACACCTATCTGGAAACCGCAACAAGTTTTTGATGATGGCAAGCATACCTTTATTCAATTTAAAGAAATGTCTCAAGAAAAACCAGCCTTGTTTATCAAACAAGGCAAAGAGCTACAGCTGGTTAATTATCGTGTTCAAGCCCCTTATTACATCGTTGACCGAATCTTTGATGAAGGGATGCTTATTAGCGGGGTGAACCGAGCAAAACAACAAATTACCATTCAACGAGTAGGTTAGGTAAATTGAAGATGCTTTCAAACCCGATTCCACAAACAGTACAACTGCGTAAAGGATTTTTAATTCTTGCTGCGGGTATCGGCCTTGCGGTAATTGCCTTAATTTTATGGAATATGCTTTTTTCAACTCATAGCGTCAAACAGAAAGCAGCAAAAAATAATGAAATTAAAGTGTTTGCAGAGCCCAATGAAAAAATATTAATGCAATCCTCCGTTCAAAGAGATAATCCATCTGCGCAATACGCAAATACGAATGCATCATCAAATCAAATTGCTCCGACAGATTTAAATGAACCAACAGCGCAAGAAAAGCCAGAAAACCAATCTCTACTGAGCGAAACACAAACCACCCCAGCACTATCAAAAGCAGAACTTGAGGAACAAGCACAACACACACCCATTAGTCAAAATCAATTAAATGTGGATGTAGCGCATAGTTTAGAAGCTGTAAATGATTCTCAATCAAAGGAAAAGGAGGAATTATCAGCAAAAGAAAAATTTTTACAGCGTACATCCACATCCCAAAAGCAAAATGTATCAATTGAGCCACCACAAAGTAGCGCACTTATTCAAGCCGGTACGTTAATCCCGGCAGTCCTGTTAACCGGTGTGAATTCCGATTTACCAGGAGAGCTCATCGCACAAGTACGATTCCCTGTTTATAACTCATTAAGTGCACATCAAGTCTTAATTCCAGCCGGAACAAAAATCATCGGTCGCTATGATGCACAAATTGCCTATGGGCAAGAGCGAGTCTTGATTGTTTGGAATCGATTATTATTGCCAAATGGTCAAAGTATTAACCTTCAGACGATGCCTGGTGTCGATGCCCAAGGTCAGGCCGGATTTCATGACCAAGTTGATCAGCACTTGCAAAAACTTTTTACAGGCGTACTCCTCACAAGCATTTTAAGCAGTGGGGCACAACTGGCACAACCTGCGCAATCTAATACACTTTTTACAGCACCCACCGTTGGACAAACGCTCGCACAAAATCTAGGCACCTCCATTGCAAATACTGGCAACAGTCTGCTTGAAAAGAATTTAAACGTGCAACCTACACTTACCATCCGACCTGGTTATCTATTTAATATTTTAGTGACCAAAGATTTAGTTTTTCCTGAAAACAATTGGGAGGAATATTAAAATGAAAACATATATCTTCTTGATATTGGCATCACTTCTTTACAGTACAGCAGCTAATGCAGCGGAAGGCATATCTGTCCATGACATACATTTAAATGTTCAAATACAATTGGGTAGCATTCAATCACCAACAATTGATGGTGGCGTAATCAATGATGCAGGCGCAACTCGAAGTGATAAAGTATCTACAGCAATTCCTATCAAGCGTGAAAATAATATTTCAGACGCTTGGGCAAGTTCCAAACAAATCAAGCGTGTGCTTACAAAAGCAGCGCAATCAGGAAAACTAGAGTTTGTTTTACGAGAAGCTGAAAAGTTACATTTGCCCGCCAGTGTCGCATTGGTTCCCATCGTCGAAAGTCATTATCAAGACAACGCCGTTTCCAATAAAGGTGCAGCAGGCGCCTGGCAGCTCATGCCCAAAACAGCACTGCAATATGGTCTCACCAAACATCAGCGATTTGAGTTTGTTCCTGCTACAAAAGTAGCGTTAAAGCATTTACAAAAGTTATATACACAATTTAATAACTGGGACTTAAGTTTTGCAGCCTATCACGCCGGGGCAGGGCGGGTGATGAAAGCACTCAAACAAAACCCTCAGGCTAAATCACTCGATGAACTTTTGATTCCAAGTACCACCAAAGACTACGTGCGCCGATTACGGCTGCTCAATGAGAACCTGCAACACATGGAGGTTAGCTCATGAGACAAGCAAGTCTACCTTGGTCTGTCCGAGTCATTATTCCATTTTTATATTGTGTCTTAGTCATTTGTATAACAGCGTATCCTTATTTCACTTATACGAAAGATATTTGGCTAAATCTTCAACCCAAACTGATTGTTATATTTGCGACTTGCATCTTGACGAGTTTTTTCATAGTGAAAGACCGGCAAGAATTACAAACCTTAGTTGCGCGCGCTGGGTTTGGAAGTACGCTTATGGTTGTAGGGACACTCGCTCTCATGGCGCAAAAAGAGCCGGCATTTCTACAACAAGTTATTTATAACTTTCCTTTGTATTTATTATTGCCCTTTTTGTTAGCAATTTTCGGGCAACATCTGTTTGCTCTTAAGGCCAATAAAAAATCAAAGCATACGTATTTTGGTAGTGCAGCTTGGGCTAAAAAGCAAGATTTAGGAAAGCTAAATGCATACTCAAAACAAAATGGATTATGGGTAGGGACTGATTTTAACGGTAGGGATTTGTATTTACCATTACAAAATAAATTAATCTTAGCCCCACCCGGTGGTGGTAAAACCAGCTGTGCAAGTATTCCTGCTTTATTAAGTTATGAAGGCCCTGTTTTTGTTTTTGATGTTAAAGGCGAATTATGGGCAACAACGGCACGCTACCGTGCTCAAACACTGAATAGAAAAATCATTACCATCGACCCATTCGGAGTGACCAAACAGCCTCATTTTGCTGCGCATAAACCGGCAAGTCTTTTAGAAGAATATTGTTTTAATCCTTTGGATTTGTTAATGGATGGAACGGATGATTCAGATCGAATTTTAACAGCCTTTGCAACAAGCATGTTAATTACTGAGGGTGGATATGCCAAGCATTTTGAAGAAAATGCCAAAATACTCATACGCGGTATCTTAGATTATTTATTAAAGCAAAATCATTTGCCTCGTACGCTACCGACCCTTTATCAATTACTAAGTGATCCACCGGAAGCACTTAAACAAACATTCGTTGATATGCAGGGCTATTCAGAGCGTGCAGCTTCTGCGGCCAATCAAGTATTACGTGTCGGCGGTGATGAGAAGGGTAGCATTTTATCAACTACCTACCGGCAACTGGATTGGCTCAGTGATCGCAATATCCAACGTGTATTAAGCCGCAGTAATTTTGATTTACGCGACTTTTTAAATGGGAATATGGATATTTATCTTATTTTACCTGAAGACCAGGTCAAAGAGCATGCCCGATTGGTTCGAATGATTATAACGATGTTGATGTTTTTGTTCGTCCAGAACAAACGAGCAGAGAAGCCCAAACAAAAAGTATTATTTTTACTGGAAGAAGTCGCTCAACTGGGTTACTGCGCAGACGTTGAGCAAGCCATAGAAGTTTTACGCGCGCGAGGGGTAGTGATTTGGACCTTTTTCCAATCTTTAAGTCAAATTAAGAGTTATCAAAAGCCAGATTTGTTTTTAGGGGCACCAATCAAACAAATATTCACCATTGATGATGTGCCTACCATGCAATGGGTGCAAAGCTTGGCCGGAAAACAGACCGTACAAGTAAGCAGTCGAACAATGAATAAAGGCAAATCAAAACGTCACTTGCAATTTAATAGTAGCACGTTCACGAGTGGGGCAGGGGAAAGCATTCAAGAAACAGGCGTGGATTTATTGCATTTAAATGAAATCCGAGAACTTTCTAAAGATGAACAGTTGATTTTTATACAAAGTGCGCCACCCATTCATTGCCAAAAAATTCAATATCTGAATCACCCTTTATTTGAGGGGAAATATGATTCAAATCCATTGGAAGAGAGTAATTAAAAGATTAGGAGGAAAAATTATATGTGGAATCGATTTTCATTTTGGTGCGCACCAGACGGTTGTATAGGTGGCGGGCTTCGAACCATTCTTCGCAAAGGGTTACCCATGGCAACCGGTGCGCTCACAGGTATTTTGGCAAACCAACTGATAATTAAATATCTGCAAAACGAACCGGCCTTTATGGATATTGCACTCAGTGACGGAGGCGGTGTGTTAACAGCGATATTGGTGCAACCGTTAATGGATTATCTATTGGAATGCTGTTGGCATGCTCGGTATGAAGATAACTACCGAGATATGGTGCCATTGGATGAGATTATGGATGCATTGCCTTCACCGGCATTGGTTCGCAGTTTAACCGAGACGCCAGTGCCACAAATTTAATGGATTAATAGATAACATTTTAACAGAAGGAATTTAAACATGACCCCTTTACAATTATTTCAATTTACAACTTTTGATTATCGAGCTTTAAATCAGAAACTGGGCCTGCCGAGATTAAAACATCATGAGCTAAAAAGCTTATCACAGCCATTTCAAGCACATTTACAAACAGGGTTTGATGTCTACCACCAAGCTTATTTGATGTATCAGCCAACACAAAGCCCTACTCAAAAGTGGTCACAACAACGCGCTAAACTAAAAGCTAAAAGAAAACCTTCCTTAGCTGATTTGCGTGTTCAAGTTAAAGTCTTACAAAAAGCGGGAAAAGAATTAGCCGTTGGTAACACGTTGGTGGTGCGGGAACAAGTATCAAGGAGTTTTTCTAGTGAAAAAATGTGGGCGGCATTGGAACGCTTGTGTAGCCAAGATGATGAACAAAAGAAACAATTCACCGTATTGAATCAACAGATTGCATCAATTGCACAATTCATTAATTTCTCAAGTGATGCACTTCTTTTTATTACCCAAGAAATTTTGCCTGATCTTTATCTAGCAGTTGACTCGGCCTTGTGCGAATTAAGAGAAAAGAAAGGGAAAGTTAATCCGAAATTTTATAAAGCCTACGAAACTTATTTGATGCAGCTGTCTGCGCAATTATTGGGAGATCCTACGGAGGCAAACTCAAGTGAAATTGGTAAATTACAAGAAAATATGTATGCTCGTTTAGCATGTTTTGCAATCTATGGCCATGATGATGTACTGGCACAATTCCATAAAGAATTTAAGCAACTTAAGGCAGTGAGTAGTCTGCCTATAGTTCATGCCCAAATATCTGCAACGTCTAAAATGAACAGACAGGCATTTGAAGAGTTTCATCGTCTCATTGCTTTTTTTGGTCGAGAAAACGGCAAAGAGAAGCTCAAAGCACTTCCATGGTTTCAGAGCCAAGCCATTGAAGGCATGATTCCGATGGAAAATATCATCACCGATAATGGTTGCTGGGTAATTCCTACGGAATTTTTGAAGTTTATTCCGAAAGAACCGGTTTCATTGGAATGGCTATTTGCAGGGACTGCCATTCGGTATTGGTTTTTCCGCGAGCAGTTTTATGAGCTCGCTCAGCTCAATACCTCTCTTGCTGAAATTAAACAAACGCTTGAACAAGAAAAAATATCACATGATTCCTTTTTAAGGGCACAAAACCATGTAAAAAATGCTCAGTTTATTATTCAAAGCCTACAATCTTATGCTAAGAAATCGAGACTAGGATGGTTTGCGCGATTATTTTTTGGCGATACCGATGAAATGGTTAAACGTTGGCAATCCAGATTATCAGCAACAGCCCGCGCACTTGATAAATGGCAACTCGAACTAAATGAGCAATTTGCTAAGCAAGAGGGTGATCATTTACTTTCTGGTTTAACTGCCAATAAACATGAAGCCGTACAGGTGATTCTAGAGCAAGTGACGCGACATCAAACTGAGCCAGAGTTACGGTCAAGGGCGCAACTGGCACAGAATGCGTACTTGGAGAAGACCAATGTGCTGGGTTTATTCTTGCCAAAATTGGTTAAAGAAAGCGTCTCGCAAGAAAATGAGCGAGCAGCCCTCCCTTTATCACAAGCGGAGATCTCAAATACGATTATGCAATGTGTACGGCTAACGAACAATCCAAAGCTCCAAGCGGCATTAAAAACATTAGATGCCTTATTAGTAGGAGAATTTTCATTTGCAGAATCTTCAATTGAAGCTGTGGAGCAACAGTTACAATTGCTCTTAGCACATGCCGCTACCGATGAGATCCCATTAGCACGTTTATGCAAAATTATTGCAAGAACTTATCTCTTACCGCGCATCAAAGACAGCGCTAGCCCTGCGTTTGTTTATGCTAAACGATGGGCGCCGCAAGCGGTTGAACTTTGGTGGCAACAACATGAATTAGCGGTTACGGAGTTTCTTGTGGCTATGCGGAAATTATTTGTTGAAATACCGCAAGAAGGAAAGGTGTTGCCATTAGGACAAGAAATTGTTTTAAACATCAATGGAAGTGAGCGAAGGTTTACACCGAAACAATTGTTAACGAGCATCAAGCTGTTCTATGCAATGGCACATGAATTTCCTCAATATCTGGAAGAATTGCATAGGCATGTAAGCGCTTATCTAAGTACTTATTCGGGGCAAGATAACCTTTACCAGCCATTTATTTTGGCTTGTACTGATAAAAGCTTATATCTGGAGTACAGTACTAAACGATTACATTATCTCTTGGGCAAACAAGGCTATCGGGAACTTGCTCAAGATGTGACTTTTACTTTGAATCCGCCGGATGAGTTTTTTACCAAAGAATGGAGTTCAATTATTCGACAGCACCTTTCCTTAATGAAGGAATGGGATCCGTATTTGCTAGAGCTAATAGAAAAGCTTAAAGATGAAACATTAGCCCAAGATTATCGTTTCATGGCCCTGGCGCAAAAGCTTAAGCCACAACTCAAAGACGCAGTTAATTGCTATGTATTCAGTGAAAAAGAAAATCCGAAATTGCTGATGGGTGCTTACGGTAAGCATAATATAGGTGAATTACTCAGGCTAATGAGAGGTTTTATTGATGGCTATATCGATAATGATACCGGTCTGCAAATTATGGAATGTATCTTAAGTGAAGAGTTCATCAAAACCTATCAATGTGAAGCCTTAAAGCATGATTTCTATACGCTTAAAAAGCGTGCACTTTTAATGAAGCAATTACAAGAGCATCAGATTAGCGTTGAGATAGCCTTGCAAGCAGGGCACTACAATGAGGCCGTAGATCCCATACTATCCTTATACACACGCTGGAAAACGGCTAGCAACCCTCTAGAGAAGCAAGAATGTCTAAAAGTATTGCAAACGCTATTTAGTCAATTGGGTAATCACATTAGACTACAAATCAGCAAACTAAATTATCAAGCCAATATTGACTTGAAAGCACAATGTTTGGACAAATTACCCAAAGATATCCCCATCCATCCCGATACAACCTTTCTATCGGTTTTATGCACCCATCAAGAGGTGGCGTACCTATGTTGGTATGACGTACGTGATCGGCAAAGGTTCCTTGCTAAACAGCATCGGAGCTTTAAGGCATTTAAGAAAGGAATAGCCTTATCAGCCTCAGATTTAGAGACCATGAGCGTCTATAGCCGCTTGTGGGAGCTTGAATCGGATGTCTATCAATCAACACGCGCAAAACAAATGCGCCAAACCCATGAGGCTACCGTTTTGCAACTCCAACAAGTCTACCAGCATCAGATGGCAAGGGGACCTTTAGCTCCTATGAAAAGTGCAGAATTGAAAAGTACCCAACAACCACTTCACTATCTGCGCGTTTATCAGCCCAGTGGACCGGAAGTTAATAGTCAGTTGCAACAAGTGACTGAGCTTAATCTCTTATGGTTTCTAGTTGATACGCAAACAACTAAGGAAACGACAGAATGGCAAACATCAATGTTCCAATGGTTAAATACGGTTAGCCCTCTCGAACAACAACCCTATCTTCGTTTATTCCAACAAAATAGCCTTAAAGGACCAAATATCCAACATTTGTTTGGGCTCTGGATGAACGTGTTTACTAATCAACTGATGTTTCATGGCGTTATTCAACAGAGTCGCTTAGATACCGAAAAAACCTCACCCTTTACGACCAGTTTTTGTTTGTTTAAAGAAGTGACTCAACATAAAGATAAATTAGAACTTGCTCAAATCAATCGGCGTTTGCAGGAAAAATACCAAGCTGTTATGCATGCTTTAACCCTTCCGGCAAAATTAGATGCTGCAATTCAGTTGTGCCATGAAATGAGCCAATTGGCTATAAGTTATCAAGCACATCCCATTGGCAAAACATTACAAGCGCTTATTCATAAAGACGGCTTATTGATGAAAGCACTGAACTGGCTCCAAACTGCAAATACGAACCTCAGAGAGAAGCAACAACTGGTAACAGAAGGTCAACCCGAAACGAGGAAGGTGCTCAATGTCTAAATATCAACAATTAACTAATGAACTTGTTCGTGAGACAGTAAATGAACTCGAACAATCCCAACAAGAGACGGTTCGGCTTATATCACAGCATCCGGTACAACGCTATTATCATAGCACGCTCATTTGTGCCTTAGAGCTGATGCTACAACAGCAAAAATATCGTAATGAACTCAGTTCATCAGAGTGGAGCAAAGCAAAGCGATTAAAGACTTATCTAATGAAAACTAAAGATTCATTTGATAG
>Ga0206997_10282_pt1 | contig 11501 bp, 15 predicted proteins | sample Alteio_BWMinCont_3_FD_153478 | JGI IMG/M metagenome (GOLD analysis project Ga0206997, IMG submission 153478) | Enriched cells from forest soil in Barre Woods Harvard Forest LTER site, Petersham, Massachusetts, United States -... | ecosystem: Environmental > Terrestrial > Soil > Temperate forest >...
AAGGCCCCGTGCCGCTCCAACGCCCGGGCGCGGCCACAGGACTCTGCCCGTACGCGGCATAGTCATCTCGAAATTTGGTCAGCGCAACGACCCGGTGACAGGAAAAACAAGAAATCACAATGGAGTCGATTTGAGAGCATCACCCGGAACATCAGTTAAGGCCACGGGCGCCGGAATTGTGGTTAAGGCCGGTTGGGAAAACGATAAAAATCATAAGCAAGGCTTCGGGCAAAGGGTTACTATCGACCACGGAAAGGGCAATGTGAGCACCGTAGGGCATCTTTCCGAGATCAAGGTGAGCAAAGGGGAAAAAGTCAGCCGAGGCCAGGAGATCGGTAAGTCCGGAAATACAGGCAAGTCCACCGGCCCGCACGTGCACTATGAAGAACGGCATAATGGGAAACCACACGAGCCAACCTTCGATCCCGCGTCGTATAAGCCGTAACGAATTATAGGTGTTGAAAATTACGAAAGGAGCCAGGACCGATTGCTGCGCCTCTTCGATCTACTGCAGCAACGGTGCGCCGCCTCCGAAACGAGCAGCGCTTTTCAAGAAGCTACGCTGCATCCCGCGCTGGAAACTGATCAGATCCGACAGCGAGTTCGACACCCTCTCGGAATCCTGCGTGTTTCCCGATCATCCGCACAAACGCCCCTCGGAGCATTTCGTTGATCTGCCGCGCGATTCCAAGGGCCTCATGTCGGATAAATGCCCGACCGCGCCGAAATGCGCGCTCACCGCCATCCTGAACGACTCAAAGATCGTCGCGTCCAAAGACGCGAAGCAAGCTTCTTGACACAGTGTTCGGCGATTGACGTTTTTGCGTTAAGACCTGCCGGCATTTTGCGATCCGGCTTTATGTCGAACTAACCGTGCGCAATGGCCGCAGCGGACTGGTGTCTTGTCTTGGGCAGCAACATCGTCCTTTTTTGGGGTTTTAAGCGATACGAGGAGCGGTCCGGCTGCATCGGCCTGGAGACACCCGATTTAACAACCGCCTCGACACAAGAAGAATTCACGGTAAGTTGCATCTATTAAGCGGGATTGAGGGGGCTCAGAGATGAGGAAGCAGGAAGCTGACGGGCCGTTGCGCGTGAGTGCCATCGCTGGGACCCGCGTGGTATTGATGGCGATCGACATCGCCCCCGCGGAGCGGGACGGCCTTAGGGGGTTTGCGTTTCAGGTCTCAAGCGGAGGACAAACCCATTGGCTGACCGGCACCAAGTTTTTCGAGATGCTCGTTCCAAACCCCGTGCAGGGTGCCAAATACTCGACGCTTCAACACCCGATACAGAGCTTTCTCTGGTCCGACTATGAAGCCAAGCCCGACACCGAATACGAATATACGATCATGGCGATGTACGGCGAGCCCGGCACGCTCGATTCGAGACACAAAGTCACCGTCCAGGTCACTACCGAAAAAGAAAACGACGGCAAGCATGGCGTCTGGTTCAATCGCGGCGTCGTAGCAAGCCGCGCATACTCAATCGAATTTCAGAACCGGGAATTGACCGAGGAAATGTACAACCAGGTCGACGACGAAAACCGGGTGACCGAAGAAACGTCGAAATGGCTGTCTCGGGGACTTGAGGAAGCGTGCGTCGGGTATATCAACAGCGTCCCGCCGGAAGAGATGCTTCGCGTCGTCGCTTACGAATTCACATACGTGCCTTTGCTGAACGCGCTCAAGGCGGCCCTTGGCCGCGGCGTTGACGTTAAAATCATCTACCACAAGACCAATGCGAATGACGGCGCGATCGAAGAAGTCGGCCTGCCGCGGTCAAAACTGATCGAGCGGACCCGGCCACAAACACCACATAACAAGTTCATGGTCTGGCTGGACAAAAACGAGCATCCGAAAGCGGTCTGGACCGGTTCGGTCAACTTCACACCTTCGGGTTTTCTTGGACAGACCAACGTCGGGCATGTTGTCACCGACAGCAGCAGGGACCCCTCTTCGATTCCGAACAAATACTTTGAGTACTGGAAAGTCCTGTCTGAAAACCCGACATCGAAACCGGCGCGTGATGCGGTCATTGATCTTACGCCAAATCCGCCGAACGTCGTGCCGGAGGCGCCCGTCACGACGTTCTTCTCTCCGCGCATCGCCGACAATCTTCTTGACTGGTACGGGAAGCGGATTGAAGACGCGCGGACCTCATCGATGTTCACCGCAGCCTTTACTGTCGATTCCATCCTTCTTCGCTCGCTCGGAAAAAAGCAGGATTCCATGCGTTTCGTGCTGCTCGAAAAGCCGGCCACAGCGGAAGCGCGCAAGGCCGAGCGGGACAGCCACGGTCGTCTTATCATGTCGAACGGATCGGTACTCGGAAAGGTCACGAAGACTTCGTTTAAAAAAGAGAAGGGCGCAGGCGGAACGAAACTCGTTCCCATACCGAATTTCCCGCTCGAAAAATGGTTCGTCGATGAGGAACTGGCGCGAAAGGACGGCAAAGGGTTTGTGTTCTTCGTTCACACGAAATTCCTCCTGATCGATCCGCTGTCGGATGACCCGCTCGTTTGCACCGGCTCGGCTAATTTTTCGGGCGCGTCGCTGACGGCGAACGACGAGAATATGCTTTTCATCCGGGGCGACACCCGCGTCGCTGATATCTACGTGACGGAGTTCGATCGCATCTTCCGTCACTTCTTTTTCCGGATGACCGCCAACCGCGCGGCCATGAATCATGAGGATGAGGAAGAAGCGAAGAGGAAGGCGGCCATCCTGGATACCGGCGCGGCGTGGATTGCGCCTTTCTTTCAGGATGGAAATTTCAAATGCATCCGCAGGATCATGTTTTTCGCGGACCGCGGTCTGACATGGGCGCCGGAGGCGGCTCACGATCCCGACGTATTTGAAAATGAAAAACAGCGGGCCAAGGACAAACGCGCAAAGGCAAAAGCGGCCAGGGATGCCAAGAAAGCGGAGGAAGGAACGAGCGCTCCGAAAAAGAAGAAAAAGGCCGCTAAAGCGGTGAAGAAAAAAGCCGCGAAGAAAAAGTCGAAGAAGGCTGCGAAGAAGAGAAGGACTGCAAAAAAGAAGGCCGTTAAAAAGAAGAAAACCCTCAGAAAGAAGAAGGGGGCGCGCAAGAGGCAAAGGTGACGGCGAAAAGCAAGGGACAGGCCATTGGCAAATTATCTTCACGCATCCTAAAGCGCCCTCGGTCAAAATGGGGAACCGACGATGCTCGTAAAACTGAACGAAAGAGGCGCTCGCGCGTACATGGCCTCTGGTGGCGCTAGGTACCGGCGTCGTGCGATTTGGCGGGCCGCTCCACCGGTCGAATTGCAGGCTACGGTAGTGACCGTTCGCACGCCTATCTGGTTGAACTGGCAGGTCGGCCGATCAAAAGCCAGACGAGCGGACAGGATTCGTTACGTGGGAGGATTGTGAAGTAGCCAACAAACCCAAAAAAACTTTTAGGTTGGATTCAGATCGACCTACTCACATAATTCCTTTCAAATGCCGCGGATCAAGGGGAGGTGTGCATGAGCATTTTTATTTTGGCTTCTTTGGCCTTTTTTTTAATTTCGGGCGAGGCCCAAGCCTGGGGCGATACCGGTCATAGAGTTATCTGCGAAATTGCTTTTAGATTAGTACAAACTGATACGCGCGCAGGTATCCGCAAGCTTATTCGTTCCGACCAAGAGTTTGATACGTTCTCTGACTCCTGCATCTTTCCGGACCATCCTCGAAAGCGGGCCCCAGAGCACTTTATCAATCTTCCGCGTGATTCTAACGGGCTGACCTCGGATGAATGCCCAAGCGGAGAAAAGTGCGTTCTTACCGCAATCTTGAATGATTCTAAGATCCTTGGCTCGAAAGATGAGAAGCCGAGAGATCGGCTGATTGCACTAAAATTTCTCGGCCACTGGGTTGGAGACATACATCAGCCCCTTCACGTCTCATTCGAAGACGACCGCGGCGGCAATAACATTCATGTTAAAGGCCAATGCGGCTCAGGCACCCGCGCTAACCTTCATGCCTCCTGGGACACATGCCTCGTTGAGGACGCGATCGGTACGGATGTCCAACAGGCCGCAAGCGACCTGATTGATGGCATCACGCCTCAGATGATCACGCAGTGGCAAGCTTCCGAGCCGCGGGATTGGGCAAACGAATCTTTCGCCATCACTGAGGCTGCTACTACCCACTATTGCATGAAGCAAGCTGCGTCATGCGACATGCCGGATGGCGACGTGCAGATCAGCCAGGAATATCTGAACGCAAATGAACCAGTTGTAAAACAGCAATTGCAGAAGGCAGGCGTCCGGCTAGCTCGGCTCCTGGACATTGCTTTTGGTAACAATGGAGAATGAGGAATTTCAGTCTTCTCGTCTCAATTGAGCGTCCTTGACTGCGAACGCCGACGAGCGCAGGCGATGATTTCCCTGCCGGCCACGGTCTTGGCATCAGAGGCCAAAAAAGGGCCGGATGGCTCCGTGTCGGCATTTGTAGCGCTTCAACGATTACAATGACTTGGCGTACTTCACGGGGCGACGGCCACCGCTCTAGGTGGTCAATTTGCATTGACAGCCCCGTGATCGAAACGCTCATCGACTCCCAGCCAAGAGCTTCCCGGGCAATCCGAGTGCTCGCTAAGCAGCAATCCGGAGTTGTCAGATCGAGTCTCGGCTAATACACTCTATCTTTTGCTTTACGTGGATCACGTTCAAATCTTCAAATCGCGGATGAACTTTTCTGATTTCCACGTCATCTTTTTCAGCGACTGACGAGGACGGGGCTTTCGATCTATCCGTTCTTCGTTCTTCTGACTGGATACCTCGACTTAAGCTGGATCAGAAGGGTCAGCATCATCTGTCAGCTCAATGTTCCTCTTGCGGTATGGTGGCCCGACAAACTCATCGTTCAAATACCGGAGAAAATCGGGAGCCAACAATTTGCTACCGATCAAAATGAACACGTCGATGGCGCCAACCATGATTTTGACGTCTAGGCCTCTTGCAGAGGCAGCGACGAGAAACGAGAACGCAACGAGGTAAAAGATTGTCGTCAGCAATAGAATAAGGCCGAGAAAGCCCATATCGATGCCGTCGCGTCGAAATGAGGTGGCGCAGAATAGAACGACGACCAGGATAGTGATCACAAAAGCCCCAGCTAGGCCCGATGCAAACCAGTGCAACGCCGCGGGTTCGAGGGGCTCCGATGTCAGGACAATCGCCATTCTCCCCACTGCCTTACGGTCAGCCTAGCGGGTCGCAGGCATTGTTGCGCTAAAAAAGGAGATCCCGGTCTTTTCCAACGTGCTGAAGGAGGCATTTTTGCGCCAACGCCGTTGTTTGCAAATTTAACTAACGAGTACAATATCTTAATCACACTAGTCCCTTTGTCGCCTAAGCCGTCAAATGTGCATTGACAACTCGTTTGAACCTCCCGCGATGATGAACACCTGATCTCGCCCAGCCTCATGGAATGCCAGCCGTTAGAAATAAGGGACGCGCATATTGAATTGGAACACCAATTGCTCCGCTAACAGATCCTCCAGAGACCACTCCGATGAGTTCACCGTTCGCGCCCAAGACAGGAGACCCTGCCATCCCCGGGCTGACGGAAGCAGTCACGAGGAAGTCTCCTCTAGGTCCTCCTTCGAGGCTTGAAACGAGCCCGGTGACCAGAGTGAGATATGGACCACTGTCGAAACGGAAACCTAGAATGCTGACTCTTTCGCCTACCGCAGCCATGCCCCGTCCGTTGATGCCCGGCACTTGTGCCACTGGTATTGCTATCTTTATCAAGGCGAGATCGGTGTCCCGTAGTACGCTAACAATTGACGCAACCAATTGGACGGCATACGGGTTGGACATTACACTGACTTTGGTCGAGGCGGAACTATCCGTGAAAAGATGCGCCGAGGTTATGGCGTACCCCTCATTGCCGATATAAAATCCCGTTCCTTTATTTATTTTCGATTGGTTTGCATCTAGGCCAGACGTGACTACCTCAATCTGAAAAATTGAAGGAGAAAATCGCGCGTAAATCTCCTTTAGCGCTACGTCATTTTCGAGCACTTCCGGGCGAACGAAAGCCGTCGATTTTCCGCCCGTACCGGCCTGGGATCCGATGTCAGCAGACCCGGCGCCCGACGATCCAAACGCCTTGCAAAGCGCTTCGTAACCCTTTGGGCAAGGGGCGGCGGCCGGCGACTGTTCGGGGGATGTCTGCGCGGGGGCGGCGCCCACAAATCCGACGAGCGCGATCGCCGTGACGATGGCCCTACATTTCAGGGGAATAGACATGATCTCGGACCGTTTCTGACGGGGGGAGTGTACCGCACGGATTCGAAAGCGAAAGCGACAGGTCGATCGAGCGGTGCCCCATCAAATAGCACCGCAAGCTCGTCTTTCTCGGTCGCGCTACCCGAGGCGGCGTCAGTCTTGCCATCCGCTCCGCCCTCGTCCTTCCCCGATGGGTTTGTCGTCCTGGCGAGCGGCGCCGGCTTCGGATATGGCCCTTGGCTCGAGGCCTGCCCTGCGATCCCCCGTCCGCGCACGAGGTGCGTCTCGATTGCGCTGGTAAGGAACACCCGGTTGATTAGCCCCACTTCGACCTTCAACCGATAGGACTTCTCGTTCGTGTCCTTATTAGTACTGCATTCCCAGATCTGGCTTCCCAAGCGCGTGGACAACGCCGTTCGCACGGCTGAGTCGTCGCACGCTAATGGGAATTCCTTTGTGCAGAAATTCAAGAGCGCGTTCTGTGCGACGAGATAGGGTATGCCGTAGGTCTGCGTTTTTGTGATCGCAACTTCCATCTCAGCGTTCGAATTGGATTCGGCCGACCAGAATCCACTGAAGAGGAAGGCCGGTGCGCTAAATTTCGCTCCCCTGCTGTCACTAACCCGAAACCGTGGGAACGAAACGATCGGCAGGTCGCTGCGTTGTTCGACCAAGGTGAAGATCGACGATGACGAAGGTTGCCTGGCTGCCCCCTCTTTGGGCGGCGTGCCCGATGCGTTGCGAGGGAAGACGTAGGTGTTCTTGTAGTTGGAGGCGACCTCCTCCGACAGATCGAGGCGCCAGAGCCTCACGGCATGGTTAGCGAGCGCCGAATTGACGATCCTGAATTGCGGAAGCGAATCGTGCGTTACGATCGCGAATACGTCGCCGACATTTATGTCCTCTTCCGGCGGATACACCGGTTCGACGCCAAGTTTGGTAATCGCGGAGTTCCATTCCTCCTCGACAGACCCTTCGGAGGCCGTCTGGGCGCCGCGCGCCCAATAAAGTCCCGCGATTGCGGCCAAGACGAAGACCGCGACCCCGGCCAAAATCCACCCCCTTCGGCCGAGTTTCGCGAAGCCCCTAAAATCCACGGAACCTTTGACGTGTGCGCTTAATGGCTGAGTAGGCGCTATTTGGGAAGCTTCCTGAGCATTCTGGGGCGATGTGGGCATTGCCGCCTCCCGCACGCGCTTAAGTATCGGCGATGCGCGATGTCGCGCGTTCTCAGAATTGCTTAAAACGGTAACGAGTCAACTTTTAGTTTTAGCCCAGCTTGCGCAATATCGGTTGGCGCCCGTCCTCCCGCCGGTCGCGACCAACCACCAACGGCGGGCAAAGCTAACGCTCCCGCGATCTTGGCTGCCAGCCATGATCGTGGCTTGTCCCCGGCCGCAGCGCTTGCCAGAATCGCAAAGCGACGCGTGGTTTGAGACAAGTCCGTTGCATTGAGCCCGATCGCGGCAATCTCCCGCGACGATGAAGGACACCATCATCGCCATGCCGAACAAGCGCTCCCGCGTACCTTCGACCTCATTTACCCCGAGTTGAGATTTCCCATGGAGCGGAGCTGGGCCCTCCTAGCAGCAGCGCTTGACCAGCGGCGGGTTCCTTCGGCACCTGCTTATAGGTCCTCTTCCTTTCGATGACATCGATTTCCTCCAACATTAGCCGAAGGAGATCAAGCGGGTCGCCCGCGGGCGCGGAAACCTCCATGGCCTGTCGAGGTCTTCCATATCCGCGATCGAGGAGCTCGCGGATTGCCGCAATCCGGACTGTCTCGCTCTTTGCCTTCAACGCCAAGCGGGCGAGCTCGGCGATGGCTGATGGTGCGTGTTGGCGCGCCAGCTCCTGTACTTCGCCGAGAACCTTGGGACGACCACCCGGATTGCCGCTCTCTCCTTTCCGAAATTTCATCTCTGTTATCGTCCTGTTTTCAGGGGCTCCAGTCGCCGCCTCCGAGCGCCTTTAATGTCGACACCGCATTTTGACCCGGAGCAGGGCGATTGACCGGTTTTGACCTGCGGTTTCGATTCACGGCCATGATGGCGCCCTCCTTAAACACCAGTCCAAGCGCAGAGGCGCGGTAATCAATCTAGGTCCGCGAGCTGCGCGGGATCGATGCCATCAGTTTTGAGGCGGTCGATAACGCTGCGGCGAACGTATTCGCTCGGGGTCATCAGATTTTTGGCCGCAGCCCGGGATATTGCGGGAGGCAACGAGGCTGGACAGCGAATTAAAACGCGTTCCGTGAATCGAGTGTGATCGATCTTTGTAGATCTACGGAGGGCTGCAGACATGGTCGGCTCCATTCAAGCTGCGTCGAACCTGCGGACCCAATCCGCGAAAGGGGTAAGACTGGCAGCGATAGAACCACGCGCGAGTGTGGCGCGACCAAATCGGCTAGTGACGAAAATATAGCATCGATTACGCGACACACCAAGGGACCCATGGTCGTCATCCTAAATGGACAAGCGAGGCAAGGAGTCCCACAGAAATCCCACAGAAACCCCGTGAAGAAACGCGCATGAACGCATGCGGTCTGAAAGGAAAAGCACTGAGTTTATTTGATCTTTTCGGTAGGGTACTGCGCTCATAACGGTCTGGTTAGAGGTTCGAGTCCTCTCAGGCCCACCAATAAAATCGGGCATTTTTTAAATTCCTGATTCACCAAATTATTGAGATGGCGATCTGTCGGGCATTAGTCGCCTTGGCCCGGATTTGGCGAGAAATATTGAAGCTTATCCGGCTTACCTTCCCATTCTTTGGAATCTACAGGAGGGTCGCGTTTGATCGTTATATTGGGCCAGGTTTTTGCGTAATCAGCGTTGAGCTTGAGCCACTTCTCGGCTCCGTCCTCGGTGTCGGGCTTGATCGCCTCGACCGGACATTCCGGCTCACATACTCCACAATCGATGCATTCGTCGGGATGGATGACGAGCATGTTTTCGCCCTCGTAGAAACAATCGACGGGGCATACCTCCACGCAATCCATCAGCTTGCACTTGATGCAGGATTCATTGACGATATAAGTCAAACGTCATCCTCTCTTTGGCAACGGCAACCTTATCAGATTTGCTTATGCTGAGTTTCCGCCGCAGGCGTATTTCGCCGTTTCTGGGATGGGGATGTTACCACAAATAAAGCCAAAACGGTGCAGTGTGCGCCAGCTTGAAGCGGCGCCCACGCCTCTCCCCTCGCCGACGAAGTAATGAAATAAGCGGCCACTCTGCTGCAGCGCATGAGCCCGGCCCATCGCGTCATTTCGCCGCGATGCGGTGACTTGTCGGCTTTCGGGGCATAGCGGACACGGTCGCGCTTGGTTGCTGGCTCGACCCAGTCGCGAATGACCCGAAGCGAACATTCCATGTTGCACGCTCTGCGATCCGCAATCCGATCTGTCAATAAATCCCGCGCAGATTTTCTTGTATCTTTTGAGCGATGGGGTCGGCGGTCCGATACGCCATGGCTCTTGCGTTCGGCGGGACTCCGCTCGCACTCGCGGAGATTTCGCGAGATGGTTGTGGCGCGCCCGCTATTGGTGTCGAATCGATGCCAATCGGGCAAGGAGCGCTCGGATTAAAATCGCCTTCAACGGCAGGATTGAAAACATATCGTCGATCGCAAACAGCGACTCTCGGTGGTCGCTCCGTCGTCAAAAACGCGTCACTGCCCGCCTTGAGCATCTCCCAAAACGGCAGATTAGGATCGCCCGCGTGGGCCGCGACTTTCTGTGCTGTCATTCTGAATGGAAAAGCTTGTAACTGAACTTTTTCCTGCCCGCCTTTAAATGCTTCGTCAACGAGACCGTAGATCTCTTCCATCGCGTAATCTGTCATGGCGTAACAACCGACGGATCGACAACCGCCATGCACCATGAGAAAACTGCCGGTTCGACCAAGAGAGCGATCAAAAGCATTGGGGAAACCCGTATTGAACGCAAGATATTCACTCGAACTGGGGTTCATTTGATGTGGAGTGATGTCATAAAAACCCTCGGGTGCTTGATAGTCTCCTTGCATAAGTTTCGGCCCAAGATTTCCTGAAAATTTGCAGATAGGATAAGAGTTGAGCAGCGTAAACTTTCCGGTCCGGTCCTGTTTCCATATCTCCAGCGTCCCCTCTTCCTTATAAATGCGGATGAGGATCGGTGCCGCACGATCCATATTGAGTGCTTCCATTTGCTTGAGAGTCGAGCTGCGAACCGTGCCGGCCCTCACCGCGGCCTTAGGCGCATATACCACGCTCGAACAGCCACTCAGACCCGCGACCGCGAGGGTAAAAAAGCAAGCCTTGGCAAAAACGCGTTGGATTTCGCTCAAACGCGATGTCATAGCCACCGTCTCGTCTGAGCGCATCGACGGAGCCTCAATAGGTGCCGGGAGGTGGCCCGTATGGCGGCACGGCGGGAGGTGGCCCGGATGGGTACGAGCCGAGAGATTGCCCATATGGCTGCGAGCCGGGACCCGATCCGTAGTCGACATCAGCAGGTGGTCGCTGGGCGTAGACGGCCTCCGGAGCCACAAAGTCTCGCGCACAAGATGAGACGAGAGTCGCGACCATCCCGATAAATACGCAGGTAACGGCTGGCAGCAACCTAGTCATTGAATTACCCATTAGCTAAGTTGTCCCCATCACCGGCGAGTCCCGACTAGAAAACTTTCTCAGAGGTGCGGAACTAAGACGAAGCCTCGCTGGCCAAACAAATCAATGAAGTCTTGGTTAATGGCGCGTTTACAGTGCACGTTGCCCATTGACCCAAAGCGGACTTGCCGAGGGCGCCAGGCGATGTCCGCTCCCGGTGGTAAAGCGGGCGGTATGCCATAGGGTCGGAACAGCTTTTGCCTGATGACAGCATCCATTATCGGCGTACATTTAGCAAAACCCCACGCAAGCTGGCCGATCAAAGGAAAGGCCAGCTGGAAAACCTCTGGGGAGCATCGGTCATGAGTAGTGCGATTGAGCCGTCCGGAGCAATCGAGCTCGCGCCCATCGAGGACACCAGCCTTCTCGCTTTCTATCGCGACATGAAGCCGCCCGAGCGGCGGACGTTTTGGCCTCGTTCGCCAGGACTGCCTCATCCCGGTCGGTATGGACTTCATGATCTATCCGCTCGTGATCGGCACCATCATCGCGCTTTGGAAGGTCAATGCCGGCACAGCCGGCCTTGCCGGAACGGTAACGCTGCTGGCTTCGGCGGGTGGGCGGCTGGCTCGGCGGCTATCTCGCCGACCGCATCGGACGTGTCAAAACCTTGCAG
>Ga0206997_10286_pt1 | contig 11439 bp, 9 predicted proteins | sample Alteio_BWMinCont_3_FD_153478 | JGI IMG/M metagenome (GOLD analysis project Ga0206997, IMG submission 153478) | Enriched cells from forest soil in Barre Woods Harvard Forest LTER site, Petersham, Massachusetts, United States -... | ecosystem: Environmental > Terrestrial > Soil > Temperate forest >...
TGCTGAAAGCGGGAGTGATGGATTCCACCAGCGCGGCCAATTTGACTAGCCCCTATGACCTGTCTCAAACCATGCAGTATTTGGACGGGCTGGGCCGAGTTATCCAGACCGTGGCGATGCAGCAAAGTCCACTGCAAAATGACCTGGTAACTTTCAATGAATACGACAACTACGGAAGGGAAATTAGCAAATACTTGCCTTTCGTCGATACGCCCAACAATGGGTTATTCAAATATTCAGGGGCCTCCGATCAATATAATTTCAATTCAACGCAATTCCCCAGTGAGCAGTATTACTATAGCCTGATCAGTTTTGAACCATCGCCCATGAATCGCGTGTCGGTAACATATGCCCCCGGCACCAATTGGGTCGGATCTTCCCGTGGCGTTACAGCTCAGTATTTGGTTAACCAAGGTTCCGACAGTGTACGGAATTGGAATATTGCCTATCCGATTGGTAGCATTCCGACATCTTCCACTACCTATGCTGCGGGAACTCTTTATAAAAGTATTTCAACTGACGAAGGAGGGCATCAAGTAGTAGAGTACAAGGATTTGCAAGGTCGGATGATGCTCAAAAAGGTGCAAATATCCGCTAGCCCTGGCACTGCCCATGTGGGCTGGTTATGTACCTACTATGTCTATGATGACCTCGGTTTTCTGAGATTCGTGATTCCGCCCCAGGCAGTGGTCCTAATAAGCAGCAGCTGGTCGATCAGCGCATCTATTTCCTTTGAGCTTTGCTTCCGGTTTGAATACGACGCACACGGACACACAATCATAAAAAAAATTCCAGGTGCGGGTGAAAGCTGGATGGTTTACGATATGCGTGACCGGATAGTAATGAATCAGGATTCTAATTTGCGCGCCTTTCAAAAATGGCTTTTTACCAAATACGATGTAGAAAACCGCCCGGATTCTTCAGGCCTGATTACAGATCCGACATATTACAATAACCTAACCTATTATGACACAACGGCATTTAAGAGCGCATATTTCCCGCAAGTGAATTCTTACACAAATGAACTGCTGACCCAAACTTATTACGACGACTATAGTTGGGTATCTGGTACTGGTGCCTCCATTGGCTCCACCATGGCTACTAATAATAGCAATAACAGCAATTATTTCTACACTACGTACAATGGATCGCCTGCTTATGCCGTTGCGATGACACCTTTCTACATCAACCGTGGCTTGACTACAGGCTCCATGAAAAAGGTTATTGGCACTACAAGCCAGTATCTTTATTCTGCCAGTTTCTTTGATGACCGGGCACGGGTGATTCAGACTCAAGAAGTCAACTTCACTGGGGCAATTGATACGGTATCATTACAATTTGATTTTAGTGGAAAACCATTGCGAAACCTTTTAGGGCACAAAAAAAATGGTAATACCGTGCAATCCCATGTAGTAGTTGCCAAAATGGACTATGACCAGGGGCTCCGGCTACGGCATATCTGGAAAAACATTGACAATGCTGCCACTGATCAACTGATCGATAGCATTCAATATGACGAATTGGGGCATTTAAGAGTAAAATATATAGGCAATAACGTGGACAGTGTCATTTACGATTATAATGTACGGGATTGGATCATCGGCATTAACAGAAGTTTTGTAGCTGGGACAGCCAACCATTTCTTCGGGATGGAATTGGGGTACGACAAGTCTAGCTCCATAGCCCCCGGCAACACCTATTTAACGCCAGAATACAATGGTAATATCGAAGGAGTGTCCTGGAAAAGCTTTGGAGATGGCATCAATCGCAAATACGATTTCAGCTATGACTATGCAAACCGGCTGACTGGAGCCGCATTCTTACAAAACACCAGCGGTACCGCTTGGGACAAGAATTATTTGGACTTTTCCGTGGGTGGTCTGACTTATGATGCGAACAGCAATATCGTTACGATGAACCAGCGAGGTTTTACCGTAGGCGGGTCGTCAGCTGTTGATTCTCTGACCTATAGCTACCTCAATACTAATGGAAGTAATAAGCTAATGGGGGTAATAGACGTAGCCAATAACCCGAATTCCTTGCTGGGTGACTTTCACTACAATCCAGCCACCAAGCAATCGACTGATTATACCTATGACGGAAATGGTAATCTGTTAACAGACAACAACAAAGCTATCGACAAGATCATATATAATTACCTGAATTTACCTCAGCTGGTCCACTTGAATGCCAAAGGAAACATTGCTTATACCTATGATGCAGTTGGCACCAGGTTAGCCAAGATCATTATGGACAGTACCTCCAAGCATTCTATAACAAGGACATACATTGGCCCCCTCGTTTATCAGCAGACAGATACGATAACGAGTCCTGGGGGAGGAAATGATACCCTCCAATTCATTGGAAACGAGGAAGGTCGTACCCGGTGGGCATATCATAAGTACATGACTGGAGCTACCGCTTTCAAATTCGAATACGATTTCTTTGAAAGGGATCATCTTGCCAATACCCGGATGGTGCTGACCCAGCAAAAAGACACGGCCCAATACTTGGCATCCATGGAGGCAGCTTACAGGGCTACGGAAGTTCAGCTGTTCTCCAACATTACATCCACTTGCTATCCTAGGGCTTCTGTGAGCGGTTATCCAGATGATCTAACCTACACCAATCCCAATGATAGCGTCTCGAAAGTAGACTATAACGGTACAAGTGGGCAAAAGACTGGGCCTTCGATTCTTCTAAAGGTTATGAGTGGGGACACGGTGAAGTTCGGAGTTCAGAGTTATTACAACTCAGGAAGTGGCAGTACTAACAACAGCTCATTCAACGATGTTCTGAATACGCTTGCTGCTGTCCTAGTTAGTACCACCGGCGGAGATCATGGCACTGTGGCCAATTTGACGGCCAGCGGAAGCACGGTATACAGTGGCTTAAGCAGCTTTCTTTCGGCCAACGATCCAGCACCAACGGGTTACCCTAAAGCTTACTTGAATTGGATCTTTTTAGATGACCAGTTCAATTATGCCAGCAGCCTCTCCGGATCTGTACAGGCGGCAAGTTCAACTTATCCTTCAGCTCATTTGAATACGGTTGCACCAGGTTCACAGCTTATCCTGACAAAAAATGGATATTTGTATATTTGGGTTAGTAATGAAACACAAGGCTGGGATGTTTTCTTCGACAATCTATCCATCCAACACAGGCAAGGACCGTTACTTGAGGAAAATCATTATTATCCATTCGGACTCGCTATGCAAGGAATTTGCGATAAGGCCGTAAAATCCAATTATTTTGAAAATAAGTACAGATATAATGGTAAAGAAATTCAAAATAAGGAATTCTCGGACGGAACAGGTTTAGAATGGGCCGATTATGGAGCAAGAATGTTTGACGATCAGCTTGGACGATTTTTCACCTTGGATAATGCTTCTTTGAACTATATGTCTTTTTCTCCCTATATGTATGGGGCAAATAACCCATTGAGATTTATGGACATTCAAGGGCTAGGCCCAGGTGATCGAATCAAAAAAGCTGTAGATATGGAAGGAACAAAATATTCTCAGAATAAAATACTTAACCAAGGTGAAAAGCTTCGAACAGAAAATACTCCAGAAGCTTTGGAATACCTTGATTGTTCAGAATTTGTTTGCAGAGTGATGGCATATGATGGAATCACCAACGGCGTAAAGGATTGGAATACAGGGAATTTGTTAAACTTTCTCGACGATAAAGATAAATTCATCAGAAGCGAAAATGAACCTCAACCAGGAGATATATTTTTATGGCGCGATGATAAACACGGTCATACAGGTGTTGTTCTTTCCTATGACAAGAAAACTGGAAATGTAACAACAGCTGAGGCAAGGGGGAAGGATTTCGGAACACTAGAAGTCACAAGAAATATATCAGCCTTTACAGAGCGAGAAGATTTTAAAGGCTTTTTCAGACCTATAAATGAAAACCCTGATAGGAGCGAAAAATCCGGCGATGCAAAAAAGAAGACGAAGGAATCTGATTCGGACAAATTCAGCAGATTAATGAACAATGCGGCGGAAGCTATAAAGAATTCGAATTTCCTTATAGAACAAGTTAAGAAAAATAAAGAAGAAGAAAAATTTAAAGAAATAAAAGAAATGCAAAATGCAAACCGATCCAGTATGTCTAACCATTAATTCATGAAATGCCTTATCTCGATATCTATTTTTTTAATTTCCCTATTTGGTTGTTTGGCTAAACAGGATAATGCTAAAACTTTACCCGATTCCACTAAACGTAAATTACCTATAATTGATACCGGCAAATTTCAAACATATACAAAAGACTCAATAGTACATATCACCTTGCCGGATTTTTTGGGTCTCAGTCATAAAGCCTATGAAAGCTATAAAGGGTATTTGCAAGGAGTTAATAAGAGTGATTCCTCAGGTCCATACGTTATCAGAAGATATATAAGTGATTCCTTGAGTTTTGATTTGATCTTTTTCCCGAAAACCTTAAATAAAGATGCAATTGGTTTTGAAGACATTGAGAAGGCAGACTCTAATGGTTATAAAGACTATTTATGTTTTGCATTTGTGTACCCAATGAAGAAATTTGCCCCTGCGAGCAAATATTATCATTCAGATAACACCCCATATCCTGTTACAATTAAGTCTTACGTTAAAAGGGTGAATATGTGGAATTTCATTTCAAAGAAAAAAGTCAAGGATTTAAATGAATTAAGCCAATACAAAATTCAAACCATGTATGGTATTGCTCAGTAATTCAAATTTTCTGAGGAAACATGGATTAATGGATATAAACTAATAATACATTTGCACAATGAAGCCTATTATGACCCTGAAGCAATGAATCTAAATGGACCTGATAATTTGCGCGTCGTTTGGAAATTGGCGCCACCAATGTCAAGTCAGTTAGTACGCCAGGTCATCCTGGCGGGTGTTCTCTTCTAAATCAATTTCACAGGTGAGGTTTTATGTTAAAGGCGGACCTGACGTGGGAAGATCACCAATGCCGGCATATTTTAACTAAATAAAATATAGGATCAATCACTTATTAGTTCAGGCATTTATTTTCTTGAATTTCTTGCCACCTCATATTCCGGGACAGAAAGATAATAATGATACCACAATAAAGAGTATAGAAATCGTCGGTATTTGGCTATTGCAATCTTCTGAGGTGTCTCTCCTGCGGGGGGTTTTATCAAAAGCTGCTCTACCTGATTTGTCAGTTCCAAAAAATCTTCCTAGGTCGAAAACAAAGGCTCCATTACAGACTAAAATTGCAATTATATTCCTCCGGGTATACAACATTCTTGAAATTGCAATGAATAAAATTGATTGCATAATGAATTCTTTTTTGAATTCTTTAAAATGATCTCTTAATGAAAGTGAAGGGAATATTATTAATTGCCTTTTTCCCTTTTGGTGCCTTTGCTCAACCCCAATATGATAGAAGATAACGGCGGCTATGGCGATGCGGGATACTTTGCGCAGAGGACTCCCAATACGATTTATATGACCATGGGTTGGGATGGAGAAGTGCATGCAAATTACGCATCGTATGAACCGGGCAGTGGCGTGCCGACGATATATGTTGGAGTAAGTGACCTTACAAAGCCAGGTGGCCTTTCCGTTAATGACCTTCTGCATGGATACGATTTAATAGGCGTTCTCAAAAAATATAAAGGTGGATTGAAATGACAAAATCATTCGTACTTATCATTTGGTCATTATTAATTCTTTCATGCACAGGCGGAAGTCAAAAAGAAAGAGAAAAAATAGACAATTCAGAGTCGACACTAAATCTTGATCCAACTTTTGATAGTTTGCAATTGGACGACAAGGTGCGATTGGCAATCGATTCTTTCGTTAAATCGGCTAATTGTAGTAATTGTATCAATGAAATATTTGTAAATAAGGTCTACCCTGATTCTACTTTGATAACAATAAATAGTAGGGCGTATTCGTCCTGGTATCTAATGCATATCAATTCCCTTTTTACAACCTATTTGTGTGGGAAACTGTTCTATGTGTATTCAGGCTTAGAAGATATACTGAAAGGGGATGGCAAGTATTTGCATTCAGAGAAAGATACTGTCAGTAAAAAATTCTTCATTTGGACTTTAGTTTTAAGGAAGGACAGCATAAGAATTATCAAAGACGGCTTTTACCCATTTTCAAACGTTAAGATAGCAAAAGTTGAAATGAATAAATAGCCCGCAATCGCTTAGGCATCATGCCCAACATTGATGTAAACCTTGATTCATGAAAGCATTATTCGTTGTGATGATAGTGAACTCTTTTTTTAGCTCTTGCATTATTAAAGCAGAACCTGAAGCGTACATAATTCCATATAGATTTCAAGGAATAGTATATATACTTTTTGGTAAAAAGAATGGTATTCCCGTTAAGTATGAGAACAATCGAAGAGTATATGAAATCCCGAATGATGGAATTCTTAAAACCCAATTCACAACAAATGACGGATTTATCAACAGAATCTATTATTATTTGGATGCAGATGGAAGAAAAATACCGTTAACAATTTTCCATTATGAATACCAAAAGGATGGTACAATAAAGTGGATTATAAAAAATAATGATGAAGTAGGGATATTTTTGGATGGCACAAGCGGCCAAATGGGAAACTCCAGCGATTCAAATGTTGCAAAGTACGATGAATTCATAGTTACATCATACAATTTACTGGACAGTTTTCGAAGTGACCAATATCAAAATACGATGCTTAAGAAATTAGAGAAAATAACAGGATTGAAATTGACATTGCAATGATAACTTGAACCGTGACGAGAGTGTTTGCTAAGACCAATATACAAGAGTTTGGAAATCTAAATTTTGAATTGCAACCATATTCTGGTGGTCTTGATCTGGAGGGCAGGCTATGAATGCCGCAAGCAATGGGGAGCCCAATAAACTCTATAAATAAGGGGCAATGAAAATCTCCGCCGCGCCATCTGCTAGTGGCCATTCATAACCACAATTCATAATTCCGTAGAGAAACTGCCCCGCCCTCCCGCGCTGGCAGGGGAACGGGAACAGTCCACTCTAAACAACGAAACTTCACGAATTCAATGAAGTATTCAAGGCCCATGCGGGCGGAGCTTTCCGCTGCTGGACCAATTGAAAGAGCATGTCTTCCGCCATCTCCGACAGTCCGAACTTCGGCTTCCAAGCCCAGTCGCTAGTCGCAACCCCGTCGTCAATGCTGTGCGGCGTGCAGCCGGCGATCGCCTGCCGCGAGTCCGGCTCGCAGCGCACGCTGAATTTTGGCAGGTGTTTTTGAATCTCCCGCTCCAGATCGGAAGGAGAAAAACCCATGGCTGCCAAATTATAGGCTGTGCGTATGGTTAGATTCGCGGCAGGAGCATCCATCTGTTCGCGGGTCGCCCGGATCGCGTCCGGCATATAGATTATCGGCAAGATCGTATCGGACCGTAGAAAACAAGTGTATTCCTGCTGGTCCCCTGAATGGCGAAACATCTCGACCGCCCAGTCGGTCGTCCCCCCGCCCGGCGTAGCGCCGTGACTCACGATCCCCGGAAAGCGAATGCTGCATTCATCGATTCCAAATTTCGGGTGATAATACTGGCACCAGCCCTCCCCGGCCAGCTTGCTGATCCCGAAAACGGTCGAAGGCTCCCGTACGGCCCATTGCGGACAAAGTGCCTTGGGGGAACCCGGGCCAAAGACCGCAATGCTGCTCGGCCAGAAAATTTTCTCCAGCCGCTCGAGTTTGGCCACCGTCAGGACATTGAGCAGGCCCTGTATGTTCAAGGTCCAGGCCACCACCGGATTTTTCTCTGCCCGGGCGGAAAGGACCGCCGCCAAAAGATAAATCTGCGTAATCTTTTCCTCCGTCACGACGTCCTACAATTCCTTCCGGTAAGAGGGGTCCAGGGTCCGCCAGGGTCCCGATCCACGCATCAAGTCCGGTTCGGGTTTGATGTCCGCGGCGACCACTTGCGCTCCCCCATATTGTTTGCGCAAGGCGAGGGTTAGCTCCGACCCGACCTGCCCGCAGGCACCAACGACCAGGATTTTTGCAGTTTTCATGCCTTCCAAAAATACCGAACGTGGAATCAAAATCCAGTGAATTTCTCATTTGTAGGTTACAAAACTAAATTCCCGTTAAACCCTGGTTTTTCTTTCTAAAATGATAGTTCTATCCCCTATCTTTCCGAAAAAAATGCTGCTCGACGCCGACGATAACCGAATCCTGCAACTGCTCCAGCACGATGCCCGCCTGAACAATAAGGAAATAGCCGACAAGATCGGCAAGTCGGTCACCCCCGTCTATGAACGGATCAAACGCCTGGAAACCGAAGGCATCATCGAAAAATACGTGGCCCTGCTGAACAAGAACCTGATCCGCAAAAGCCTGACCGCCTTTATCCACGTGCAACTCAAAGAACATTCCCAATCCACCCTGAAATCCTTTCACAGGGAAATTGTCAAGTTCCCCGAAGTGATGGAATCCTACCATCTGACCGGCCAGTTTGATTTCCTGATCAAGGTCGCCCTCACCGACATGCCCGAATACAACGATTTCCTGATGAACAAGCTCGCTACCCTAAAGGATATTCATACCGTTCAATCCTTCTTTGTGCTGTCGGAAGGCAAGCGGGAGACGGCCTATGCGCTGAAGGCGCCGGTCGCCAAAAAAGGTGCTAAAAAGAAATAAGCGACACACTGGCTGATCAAATATTCATTTAGTAAATTAGTTGATACTAAAACAATAAAAAAGGGCAATCATGCATTTAAACTTTGACATTCCTATTGCTCGAAAGGAGCTGCTCAAGGACCTTAAGCCAACAAAAGGAATATGTATTTTCATCGACATTTCGTAACGTCCTAAGGAAGTTAACGGTTAATATGAACATCGCCTTTTGGAATATTGGAAAAGCCTTGCCACCTGAAAAAGAGCAATTGTTAGAAAAAGCAATAGCATTTTTAAATCCAGAAATATTTACGATAGCGGAAGGCACCCATAGTAGAGAAAATTGCCAGAAGGTGACGGATGTCTTCAACAGATCAGGCTACGACGCATACTATACACCTATTTTCAATAATCGGAAAGATTTAAACCTAGGGTACCGGTACAAAGGAACTGGACTCAAGGTATTTGTAAAAAGAGGTACCGGATTTACTTTTGATACATTTGGCTTTGAGGACCAAAAGGAGCAGGGCAGGATTATCACGATGAAGGTCCGCTGGAATTACAAAGTGGCTGTGATCATTTTCATACACAACCAATCAAAGAAGGGCGGGCGTATTGCTACAACTGAACAGATCCTTTTTATCAATTCTCTTTCGGACATGATCCAATATGCGATTAAGCCAACGGTTAAAGAGTCCCTGACAGATACAGCGAAAGACAGAGTATTCATTATGGGGGATTTCAATCTTGAGCCATGGGACGAGCCGTTGCGCAATCAAAAGCTACTCATGACATCTTATTTTAAGAACCGCAACTTGTTGGATCGGCGAAAAGATGATAATTTGTATTTCTTTAATCCGCTGGTTGAGTTGATGCATACGACCACTAACCCCAATTTGTTGGGTACATTCTTTGGCAGCAGCAGCGGATGGGCGCTTTTCGACTATATTTTGTATCCAACCGCCAATGCAACGGTCAAATTCAACGTAATTACAGAATTTGGTCCTGGGCACAAATTACTTGATGACAACCTTGAACTTGTAGATGACTTTTTGCATTATGAACTTGACCATCTTCCAATAATGGCAGCTATTGATTAAACCGATATGACTAATACTCAAAAAATAGATAGGCCGGATATCGTCGCTGCGCTTACCGAGCTTGGCAAGGAAATCAGCAGCGAAAACAAGCCATATATTACCGAAATTATTGCTGTATCCAGTTGGGACGGAATACTGCACGGGTGCAGCCTCTACCTGGTCGTTCCGGAAATTGCTTACGAGTACAAAGCGATAGAGATTGAGATCAAAAACGTGGCGGCGTGCGTGGTTAAATTTATCACCCTTGCCACGGGCCAGGTGGCATCGTATGATATATCGATTAGCACTGGAGCGGCGGAACTCGTGGATTACCTAAATACTATTAAGTCGTTGCAGTTGTTTAAGATCGCCATTAATTCCTTGGTTGACAGGGTTGAGTTAAAAAGATCTTTTCGCGCAGATGTATCGAAAAGAATCATCCCCGGCGAGGCGAGAATTGCCGTCCTACAAGACGGGACCCGAATCAATGCGGGCTGGATCAAAATAGAAAACGGCACCGTTACCTTCTATACCGGAAAAGGGCTACGGGAGCTATGGCAGCCGGGCATGTCGCTGGAACAGCAGCGTACGGCAGAAGAGATCAGGCAACGACCAATCGAAGAGTTGAAGTCAAAAGGATACGTTGAAATTAGGCCTCTTTCCGATTTTCAGGAGATTATATAACGAATAAAGTACGAAACAATATTACTACCGGCACCTGAATACGGAAGAAAAGTGTGTTCGTCACTCGCCTACTACCCATAACCTAGCTCACTCTAATAGGAAGTACTGGTGCATCTCGACTAGATGAGACAGCAAATACCGGCGTACATAGGGTCTTCCCGATAATTTGAAAACGTTATCCACAAAGGGTTTGAAGATGTGAACAGCAATAAAAAAGCCCCACAATGGCACAAAAAGTGCGCAAAGTGAGGCAGAAAAATAAAGCTGTTTGCAATGTACTATAATCCCTTGTTTCTGCAAACGCCTTCTTTGGCTGAGCAGTCCTTTCTCGGGACCGATTTAGGCAACCTTCACCGCAGTATTCCTTTCAGCACCTTAGCCGGTAAAACCCCCGCTCCCGATTTTGAACGGAGTGGCCGGGGTCGGAAGCCTTTTTTGAAAGTGGAAGGAGGCATTGCCTTGCTGGTCCTCAAACATTATTTGGGCCTGAGCGGCGAAATGCTCATCCATCGGCTCAATACCGATTGGGGCATGCAAATGTTTTGTGGTCTGCACCTGGGCTCTCGCCAGATCCGGGACAAGAACCTGGTCAGCTGGTGGCGCTCTTACCTGGGCCGCCACCTGGATATCTCTGAGTGGCAACGGGTGCTGGCCAATTACTGGAGGCCCTGGATGGAGCAGCGCCACCTCACCATGATGGATGCCACGGTATATGAAAGCCATGTTCGCTATCCTACGGACGTCAAACTGGTCTGGGAATGTGCGCAGAAAGCATACTCGCTCCTGCAGCAGAAAAGAAAAGGCTTGGGTGAGCGGCGCAGCCGGAGCAATTACCACAAACACAAGGCAAAGTATCTCTACTTCCAGAAGAAGCGCAAAAAGGGCAAGCGCCAGGAAAAGAAAGTCCGGCGCTCCCTGCTGCGTTATCTGGAGCGGCTGCTGCATGGCCTGGACCAGCTGCATCAGGATCGCCAGTTCCGGTATAAGGCTAAAGAAAAAAAGCTGCTGGCCACCATCGGCAAGGTCTATAGCCAGC
>Ga0206997_10288_pt1 | contig 11371 bp, 5 predicted proteins | sample Alteio_BWMinCont_3_FD_153478 | JGI IMG/M metagenome (GOLD analysis project Ga0206997, IMG submission 153478) | Enriched cells from forest soil in Barre Woods Harvard Forest LTER site, Petersham, Massachusetts, United States -... | ecosystem: Environmental > Terrestrial > Soil > Temperate forest >...
AACTTGAATTTGGTCGGGCACAAAATGAAATTATCTTAGCGGATGAAATTTCACCGGACGGTTGTCGGATTTGGGATGCGAAGACTTTAGAAAAATTAGATAAAGATCGTTTTCGCTTAGACTTAGGTGATGTGTTAAAAGGTTATTTGGAAATTGCATCACGTTTAAATATTCCCATCGCAGTTTAAGATTATACGTACGAGTATAAATTATAAGAAGTTCTTTATTAGCCTTGTCAATCTCAAGGAGAGGTACCGAAGCGGTTATAACGGCACCGACTCGAAATCGGATGGGGGGGCAACTCCCACGCGGGTTCGAATCCCGCCCTCTCCGCCACTATAAAGACCAACTGCCGAATTTAGGTTGCATGTGTGAACGATTTGTTTAGGATTGCTGTCGCAGCGGTAACAATCATCAACGTTATAACTATGAACTGATTCGCACCTCAACTAAGTATGCAATTGGAGGAATAGTGCAAAAAGCACATAAAAAAGAAACATCTGTTGCTCGAACAGGAACAAACACGTCTGCAAATAGCACTTTATCAAATGACCGAAGCGACGCATTCAACGACACGCTTGCTAAGCAGTTTGCTAACATTCAAAAATTGATGAGTGAGTGTAATGAAAATCAACGTGCAGTGAATTATAAGAAAATAACAGAAATTCAAGGGAACATAGAGCAGAAACTGAATGATAATAGAGAAACCCTTACTGCAGAACAATATAAAATACATTTTCTATGCTGGAGTAATTCTAAAATTACGGTGCAAATATGGTTCGATAATGATCAACATAAAATAGATACATACTACCAATCTGTTGAACAATTAATGGGTTCTGTGCCAACGAATATTGATAATGCCCACATATTAAGTAACGTTATTCACATACAATTTGTTTGTATCAAGTCAGCTGTAAAAAGACTTAAGTCAGTCCCCGTAAATGAAGCAAAGACTAATGAATTAGGTCAAGTGGTCAATAAATTAGCCCAATGTTGGTTTAGCTATCCAGAACATCAGCAAGGTTTATTTAAAGGTAAAAGTGAAGCATTAAGCGTCTTTATTCGTACGGGAATTGCGATATTAGATGAGATGCGAAATGTTGTCGTGCAGCAATTCCCATTTGGCGGTGTAGAAAATAAATTGGCACAGTATAATTTGCTGTTGAGTCGCATCGTAATCAATATTTGGCAGCATATTGAAGTGTTGCATCTAAGACCAGGTGCAGTAGCAGTGAGTCAATTATCGCATCTTTACAATTATCTCGTGCAAAGCGAATTGCCTAATCTACAGGCAAATATTAGTGCGCAACGAATGTTGCAACATGCTGAGAAAAGTCGAAAATATGTACTTGATAAAGGACAGCTTGAAAAAGCTATTATTAATTTGCGAGCCAGTCAAGTTCTTGAGGTTCTCTATAACCAGAGAGAAGTATTTGCAGCGCAGTTAAGAGCAATTGAACTTACAACAACGCCGGCTTATGTCGCGCCAGATGTAGATCAAAACACACAACTCGATCGTGCCGTAGAAATTTTTGGTTATTTTTATTATATGATTCTGCTGTCAAAGTACTATTTTGATCGAAAAGATTATGACACAGCAGAAAAAAACTTTAAAGAAGTTTCACATTATTTTGAAAAGAAAATAGATGATTATAATATCTATTTCAAAGCCTTTGCCTTATTTCACGCGGAAATTATAGTTAAGTATAATATCCTGGCCTGTTTTTTCTATGCAACAAATATTGATATTGTGAATTCGGTGGACCTATTAAGCAAATGTAGCGACCTTTTTGTAACGCGTTTTCCAGAACCCGCTTCACCTTTATGGCGAAGACTTGTTGCTGCACTTAAAAGTAGTGAACAGGCAGGAGGTTCACTGAGTATTACGATAACTCCAGATAAAGATACACCATTAGTAGCTGACGCTTATTCTGCTTTAATTGATTATTTTCCGCGCATGCCAGTCGATACAACGCCTAGTCAAGTTACAAACTTAGATGTCAAAGCCGTACTGAATCAAGTATTAATTGCTTATTATATTCGTCGTACAAATTTCTATTCGCGACTTTGTCAAAAATTACAGACCGAGGCAAGAAAAGCATTAAAAAGTGAAGCCATACAAATGCAACAGGCATTGGAGCGGGCGTGCACTGATCCAGACATGGCTGAGCTAATCAAATTTCAGCGTGTAGAATCCAGGCTTACCCGTGTACGGTTTGTTCTTGATCATTTAGATGTTCCCATTGTTAAATTAGTAGATTTTGAACGATTATTGATTGCGGCCCACGTGAAATTAACGGAGGTGTTCGCAAAAGAGAATAAGGAAATATTTGTCTGTATTGCAATTGAATTGGCAGAATTTATTGAGCGATGTGAAACTATTGCTGCTTCTCGTCGTCATGCGGAGATGGTCAAAATTCTCAAACAAGTTGAAGAAGTGCTACAACCGCCTTGTGCATTTGATCCACTTAAGACGTATCAAAAACGCTTAAGATTTTTATATGTACGCATCACACACGATTTAGCAGAAGATTATCCTGCAGCATGCAGCTATGCCGATCAGGCACTTGCAAATATTCCTGTTTGGGAAAAGATTACCGACGTAGAAGACAGACCATATGTGGTAAACATAGCAGCGACTAAAATTTCTTCGATTATCACTTTACATCGTGCCTTAACGCAAACATCGAATCAACCCAAGGCTACTGACGATAACATAAAACTTAGTTTTATAAGATTATTATTAGCGATTAATACCTCATGGTTTGCAGTAAATGAGAAAACAGTTTTGGTTACACGCTTGGGCGATCTCCTCAAAGCGCCTCGTTTTAACGAGGCTGCGGGTTATTTAATAACCGTCTTTCATGATGCTGCACTCTTATTCTTGGAAGCGGCAAAAACTTCGCCAAATATTGCCGTACTGAAGCAGCAGACCTATTTTAATAATTTTACCAATCATATGGGTATGGTTTGTGAATGTATTTGCACAACTTATCGCAATACACCAATATTATTGGGACAATTGGGTCCAGAAGTCGTTATGCAATTGTCTCAACTCCCATTGCTGTATGCTCTTTTAGTGAATCAATCTCATTTAATACGCGATTTTTTTAGTACCATATTCATTCGCTATGCAGATAGTGCAGAGTTTGCGGCGGCAACACCAACCTATAAAAACGACTACACTAATGTATTGGCACAAAATACATTGTATGGACGTTTGCAGGCTTTAGAAAGTACAGGTTTTTTCAAACAGATTAACGAGCTGCCAGTAAGACTAATGAATCAATCTAATAATGTTAATGAGAAAGGTGCAACAATTTATCGTCTCTGTGATGAACATCGGCAGCAGGGTAAAACTCAATTTGAGCAAGATTATCTTCAGTTTTCTGCGATAATACATTACTTAATAGAATTATGGCAAGCTAGGGACTATAGTCAGTTAAGCGCTTTGTATACAATACAAGCACGGTTTTTAAATGGCTTTGCCGAGCAACAAAAAGAGAATTTGGATTTAAGCTATTTAATTAACCCGCCTCTCTTTTATCATTTTTTACTGATCAGTGCGCATCAATATCTAGTAAATAATCGTTACACGGAGGCAAAAGCGTGCTTAAAAACTTTATCATTGTATGTAGAACAATGTAAGAGCAAGTTTGGTTTGGTTATGCTGCATCCTGTTTTGACTCAAGCACGTGATTATACTTCTTGCCAAGATGCTATGGAACATTATCTCCAATTACATAATGATGCCAAACGTCTATATCTGGGCAGTAGTAATAGCGATGTGATTAGTTCGTTCAGTTATTTTGTTGCTGCAACTACTTTTACACTTATGTCGAGAATGAAAGAGGATATTAAAAATACTGATCTGGTACGTGTACTTTTACTTGATTATACCCCTTTTATTATCCTTAATATCCAATTGTTTAAAAATAGTGCTAAACAGTTTTGTGTCCTACGGCCGGCGCGCCAAAAATATCGTGAGGTTGCGAAACATCTTGATACAATCATCGAAGGATTGACACAATATAAAGAAAGGGTGACTGGTGCAGAGGAAAAAGAAGTTATTGTTGCGACACTTGTGCAATTAGCGGAAGTAAAAAAGTTAATCACAAAAACACCGGTATCTGCGCCAACTATAGCAGCTACAGTTGCAAGTGCATCCGGTGCTCATGCTGAGTCAGAAAAAAAAGCGGTAATTGATCCTGTCGTTATACAAGCTGCAGAAGCTATTCCAGTACCAAACGCTGTAACCGTACATCATACAGCTCAAGTAGATGAAGACTCAGTAAATGTAGATACAGCAGCGCAACCTACAGCTACAGCAAATGATAGTAACCTCACGCAATCTGTAGCGGCGGTTGCTGCTTTAGACACCGCAGTTGCTGCTCCGATTATTGAATTACTGCGTGCGCCTCAGCCCCAGACTGTTATTCCGGTTTTACCTCCTTATAGGGATAGTCGAAAAAATTTAGATCGTGATGCAAAAGATAAAGAGGTCGCTACACATTCAAGAAGTGAATCTTTTACTACAGCAGTTAATGGTCACCTAACTTCATCAGCTGCATTTTTTAAAAAAACGCAACCGCCAAAAGATGCAGGGCAAGACACGGCAGATATAGTTGCAAAGTCCACCCATGCTGGACAAGATCAAACAGGGCATGCAGGATTGCCCGCACAGCCAAATAGTTCGAAAACGCTAACGGCGTCTCGACCAGTTCATTCCGTCCAACAGAGAAGAACACCGCATGGCGGTCGTACTGAGCATCGTGTCAGCGCAAAATTAAATTCATCTAACCATGCAGATTCAAAAAGAGCGAAACCTGTTCCATTACCTAATTTAGCAAGTACTAAAGATTTTCCAGTTTTACCGGTGGCGCCAAAAGTGCAGCCTGCACCTGCTGTGGTTGCTGCAAATCATCGATCTGCAAATGGCATAGCTGTGGCTTCGAAAGTTGTTGCAGTGGAGAATGGCAAATCAACCAATCATCTCGTTTCTGCCCAAGCGATTGTTACTGGTGTGGCAGACCAATCTGCAGCGAGCACGGTTAGTGTTAAACAGAATATAGTAGCGGATGCTGTGCCAACTGCAGTGCAAATACCTGCTGCGACAACTGCAGTGCAATTACCTGCTACACCAACACCACATGCAAATGGACAGACACAAGCAGATTACTGGAAACAACAAGTAGTAGAACTGCAAGCAGAAAACGAAAATTTACGTGCTGACAAAGTAGCGATGACCAAAATTCTGCAAAGATTTGAAGAAGGATTTAAAGAAAAAGATGAAGCGCTGAGAAAGAAAGATGCGGAATTGGAAATATTAAGGCGTGAAGCCGCGGTACTCATTCAGTTTCGTGCTGCTACATTGTATGCCCAGCAACAAGCAATGCCTGCGAATGGTTATGCTGATGCAGCTCCCGGTTTTCCAAAGACAAATGGTTATTATTAAACTAGATTAGGTGATTTTCTGTTGCGGCCGAGGTCTCTCACTGACACATTTCATCGGAACATGCGTCAGTGAGAGTGATGAATCAGCAAGCTAATCTTAACTTACATTGATATTGGATTTTACTTTAGTAACGCCATCAACTGATTTAGCCAAAGATACGGCTTTCTTTGCTTGCGCCTTATCGTTTACTTGGCCGCTTAATGTCACCACACCGTTGTTTGTTTCAACATTAATAGCTGAAGCAGGAACATTAGTACCCTGATCATTTATTATATTGTTTTTAACAAACGTGCCTTTAACTTTTGCAGTGATATATGCATCGGTTAGAGGCTGGTTACTACCTTGAACCCGTAACTGTGAAGCATCCACTTTTCTAACGGAATTGTTTGCTTGAGCAATTTCAACTGCTTTAGATGCTTCCGCTGAAGAACGCGTGGTACCACTTAAATAAACAACGCCGTTGTTTGTTTTAACTGATATCGTGGAAGCGTGTGTCAGACTATCTGCCGCTAGGTTTGCTTTGACTTGTGCGGTGATTGCCGTATCCCCAACAGCTTTTTGAAGATTGTCAGAAGCAACTGCTATTGAAGGAATGGATAAAGAGACCAATAAGGAAAATACAAAGGCGATTACTGTTTTTGCTGTATTCATAGATGAACCTCCATGATGAATAATTATACACTGAAGTGGCATAATTTTTTATGCCACATAATTATAATAACATAGAAAATTTAAAATTCTAGTTTTAATATCAGATTATTAGCGATTTTTTACTGTTAAAAACGAACCATATCGTTTTTATATAATCGAAGTGAACGGAATAATTTATAATTATAATTTCAAGGAATTCGTTGTTTAATTTAAAAATGATGCACGATACAAAAATTTTTATTTTTTAAACAAAGTGAAATTTTTAAAAAATATAATGATTTTCGGTATCTATTCAGTGTCACTTATTCTTGTGTCAATAACGCTACACGTATGCCGCAAGCAACTAAAAATCCGCCCAGTACTTTGGTAATTGCATGTTGCAGTTTCGATAATTTGCTTTGTACCATTTTGTGTGTAAGAAAAATGGATAATAACGAAAACCAAATCATATGGATAATCGCTATTTCAAGGGCATAAATGATCTGCCAATGGATGGGCGTATTCGGTTTAATAATTAAGGTGAAAAATGCTAACAAAAATAATATGGCTTTTGGATTTAAAGCATTACACAAAAATCCTTGTGTGAACGCACGTGTATGCGAAAAGGATTTAGTTGGCGTAGCGGCATAATGGATTTGTTTCGATCGTTTCGCAAGTAAACCTTTAACACCAAGATAAATAAGATAGCCAGCACCAATATATTTAATGACACTAAATAACAGCAGTGATTTAGAGATGACTAACGCTAAGCCAAGTAAACAATAACTCGCATGAAAAATTAAGCTGAAGGAAACACCAGCTGCGGTGAAAATGCCGGCACGACGAGAATAACACAGCGCATTTTTAGTTACGATGGCAAAATCAGGTCCTGGCGAAATAGCTGCTAAGATAATAAAAAGCGTGATAGCAATGAGTTCCATATTTAACCCCAATAAAATATAGTAATGTCTAAGGGTTAATTATATCTCAAAATAGTATATGTATAAATACCAGTTAGCGTGCTGCAACAGATGGTAGTTCAGGTTGCCTAGTTGTCGGGACTTGTGTTGGGCCAAAATTATAGTTCTTATTAATATGAGTGTTTGCTCAAGACCAATTTTGTGCCGTTCATAAACGACATTTAATGTTTTCTTAATGTTGTTTTCGATTATCACCGCCACCACCATGTCCACCACCACCACCGTGTCCGCCACCATTGCCAGCATTGCCAACATGTCCGCCACCACTACTATGCGAGACAGCGTTATTGACAGGAGCACTTCTGACAGGCGAAGAGAAATTCATTGCAGGAGCACTTCTGAAATGAGAGATACCACTATTGTCAGGAGCATTCCTGAAATGAGAGGTATCGCTATTGGTAGGAGCACTTCTGAAATGAGAGATATCGTTATTGGCAGGAGCATTCCTGATATATGGAGTTGGGCTGGGAACATTAGCGTTGTTGACAGGTTCATTAACGTGCGTGCCGAATACATTAACATGATTATCTTGCAAATGATGCTGATGATAGTTATAAGGTGTAGCATTGCTATTTTCAATGCCACGATTTCTCTGAGACTCACCACGCTCGAAACGGTTATTGTTACTATATCGATGATTAAAACCATTATAGTAATTGTAATAAAGTAAAGGGTAAAAATTTGGACCATAAGTAGCATAGTTAGGATATGCTGTAGTGTAATAACTGTAATAGATTTGGTAACTACAATACCCTGTTTCATAAAGATTATAGTAATAAGGATAATTTGGATCGAATGGCGTTACTATTGTAGAAAAAGCGGCATTTGTAGTTTGATCTATTTCAGTAAGGTAAAGACTACCATCACTTTGTAAAGTAATGCTATCTACAGCTCCAGTTGTACTGTCACATACAATACGCTGGGCGAATACTGTAGAGGGTAGTAGAATTAACGTAATTAGAGCTAGTAGTTTTGTACGTTGCATGGTTGGTACCTCATTTATTCTATTATTACATTAAGTATAGCTTTGATAGTACTAATATACAGGAAAATTGCAGTGCTAAATTAAGCTTCGCTTAAGCTTTTATGCTGCTGGTGCTAGAACATACTTCAGTAGGTGTACTGGATAAATTTTTAGAAAGCGATTTATTTACAATAAATGAAATAATATTTTCCAATCACGTCATCCTCGTGCGAAGGCTGCACGAGATGTATAAAAGAATAACTGAACCACTACAGCCGTAGACACGGGGATCCAGGAAGAATCATGCTTACGAAGTCAATAAATGATGAATCGTTGTCATAATCTGTAACAACCCATTCTATACTTATCTGGTACGTTCATAGCTAACATTGATACCACCATAACCAATTTTCCGGCTAACGCGCCTACTTACCGCAATTACTCTTCCGGTGGGTACTTGTTTGGACCGGCCCTTGTTGTATTCAGTTTCTTGGCGAGATGCAGAAATTTTAATTCCCAAACGTTTGAGCGCTATCTTGGCTAGAGTAGGAAGTGGTTGCAACGGAATAGGCTTGCCAGAAATTGGTGATATCTTTGCTTTAGCATAAAGACCATAGCCAATTTTTATAAGCGTACCTTCCGCTACTTGTTGACGAATAGCTTTACCCACCCGATCATATCCGCCCAGATCAGCAAAATCCGCACGCAGCAATACCGTGCTCTTTTTACGAGCAATGCGCTGAGAGACTTTTGTGAATAAGGAGTTTTTCTGTGACATTATGGACGCTCCGGAATCCAAAACTATGTCAGATTTTTGAGGATTGTAAGAATAATAACTTAGTTCTAAGAAATATTAAACTCAACGCCAGTTTTTCAACTGGGTGCGATAGAGCTTGCACGAGGGTCATACTTACTTTGTAACAGGAAAGCCGGAAAAAATTCAAAATTTTAATAATTTTAGTTTTTTAGACGCCTAATATGTGTGTGACCAGTTTCACCCAAAGGGATTAGGCCATGCTTTCGTAGCCAGGCAAGGTCCCTGCGTAATTTGCTTTCGCTCAACCGTTTTTTACTAATATGCCATTTCTCTCTGACCTCATGAATAATTACTTCGTCACTAACGTTGTGCTTATCCAGAAGAATGTCATTCCAACAAGCATATAATGTAGCAATAATCTCGGAGCGTTCAGTATTGAACTTTTTGAAATGGTTAATCGTTTTAAGAATTAATCCGGCTTGTTCGCCAAATAATTGCTTTGCTTTATCTTTTACTTCGCTAATGTTATCTAATTTTGTATAATAGATACGTTTGCCAGTCATCTTGGTTTTGAAATATTGGTGTTTTTCTGCTAATTTTTCAATCTTGTGTTTTTTGTCGTACAAGACGTGATAATCAATTGGACCTGCTGCAGCGCGAAAATAATTCGTTTGTAAATCTTTACCACAAATCATGTCAGCCATGTAAAATACTTTAGCAAATTTCACACGACCAAATGATTTGCTGTTAGCTAATTGATTGACTATTAAACCTGCCATTACTAATCGTTTTTCGAGATGTGGTGTTAAAGGCTGCTGTGTAGAGGTTATACTGGAGGTTACTGTTGTTTTTTGTTCTCGTTGAATTGATTTAACATCTTTTTGTATGCCAAAATAATTTATTTTTTGCGGGTCGGTAAGCAAAATATAAAATGCTTGTTTCGCTTCTTTGAGTAGGGTTTGTATGTTTGCATGTAATTTCAATAAGACTTGGTCCCCTGTCTCCTTGGCATAATCTCTAATTTGTATAATGCCTGCAGTATGTCTAAGTGAGCCCTGACCAATAAAATAAGGGCGACTATAACTTACAGTTACTTCAGAATGATGTATGAACCTTTTTTCCCATTCCTCATATAATTTATTTACTGCATCGACCAATCTGTCTGCTATAGTCTGATCGTCGCTTTGAAATGTCGGGTGCATATATTTTGTCCAGAATGACTCTGGATTTGTAGGTGCCATAGGATTTTTGCAATAGATTTCAGGAGCCCCAGGAACAGGGTTATTTGCCGGAAATTTTGTTTCCACACATTCATTTTCGGCAAAGCCAATTGCAAAACTAAATTTAGTGATATCATTTGCATATGCATCAGAAATATCAGGGACCCAAAGTTCTAAAGCATCTGCCCAAAGAGGATAGCTAGTATTTGAACTTGCAAATGTTCGTGCTAATGCGAACCATAGAAATGACCTAAATGCAGTATCGTAATTATGTGCATAAAAACTAAAATGAGTAGCCATACCAGAATAGCATCGAGTTCTATTACAATCCATAAATTGTGAGTTAAGTCTAAAGCAAGGGATGTTATTAATGCTATTAGATGTTCTGCAAGGGGTAAGATCATCCATAAATCCTATGTATATTCCTGAACTTTCACCATATGTACATTTATTTATTGCGCGACGGTCTCCAATGGGTAACCCGCCTGCTAATATGTCAGATATCTCATACTTTCTTCGGTTACGAATGAAATCTTTTCGTTTAATATTTAACCAGTTTTTAATTAGAACACGTTTTACTCCAAATGCGATAGATTTATTTCGTTTGTCCTGAACTATGTCAAGACATTTTTGATGTTCCTCCGTCGTTTCCCAGGGAATATTTGATAATTGTTTTTTTTCTAACCATGTGAGATCATTGAACATTAGTTGTGTAGAATTAATCTGTGTTTGGTTAATTATCCCGGATTTTGCATATCGCCACATGGAAAAAGCTATGGGGAATTTACCTTTAACATCAAAAAATTCTTGACCATTAATTAATATTCCATCTAAAAAATAGAACGATGAGAGCATTTCATTTTTTATCTTTTGAAATGAAGGTCGGTCAGTTAACCATCCTGATTTAGTAAATAATAATAATCGTGAATCGTCCGGTCGACCACTTTCAGCAGCGTATTTACAAATTAGTTTCATTTGAGCTAAAAAACAACAATATCGTTCCGCTGCTGCTTCACCGCCAACTAATTCAGTGATTGAGGGATGGATAATATAATCTACGGGTTGAGCAGTTTTATCATCGTCACCACGATATGGTGGATTGCACAAAAAAGCTATAGGTTTATCGAATTCCTCACCTTTTTCTTTTAAATAATCATTAACTATTTCTATATATTTACTTGCACTTTTATCGAGGAAATTTAGTCCTATGCCTTCTTCAATGTTTGGTATCACCGTATATTTTCCATCAGAGTGATCTTCTTTATCCATTCTCTTTTTTACGGCATAAAGTAATTCAGGTTCGATTTCACTTACGACTTTATGACGTAGTTTCAACGGGGTTTTCCATCTTGTAATTAAATT
>Ga0206997_10289_pt1 | contig 11343 bp, 10 predicted proteins | sample Alteio_BWMinCont_3_FD_153478 | JGI IMG/M metagenome (GOLD analysis project Ga0206997, IMG submission 153478) | Enriched cells from forest soil in Barre Woods Harvard Forest LTER site, Petersham, Massachusetts, United States -... | ecosystem: Environmental > Terrestrial > Soil > Temperate forest >...
TGCGAAGCTGAGGATTTAATATATATAGGACCTGATACTTACACAAACATAGTATGCTGCGATAAGATTATCTCAAAAGATATATGCCAACTCACCGGAGTTAAATATCCGAAATACAAAGTTGCATATGATTTCAAGTCCCCATTTCAGTGGCCCTACAGGTTTCCTGTCGTTGTAAAGCCTGTTTATGAGGGCTCATCAGTAGGCATTACACAGGATAATATAATTTATGATAATCCAAATACTGTGATAATGATCGAAAGGCTTTATAAAGAGTTTAGACAGCCTATTCTTATAGAAGAGTTTATTGGAGGAATCGAAGTAAATCTCGTTATTGTAGGTTGGAAAGAAAATATCAAAGTTTGGAGTGCTGCAGAAAGAGTTCATACGAAAAACCCTGATTTCTTCAATACAAATCTATTTGCCTTTAAAGAAAAAAACTTAGATAACGACATTATCCTAAAAGATGCGAGGCACTTAATTTCAAATGAACTGCTTGATCGGCTTCGGCGCCTATTCAATTGGTTAGATAAGATTGAATATATCAGAATAGACGGAAAAATATTCGAAAATGAATTTTATTGCTTAGAACTAACACAAGATGCGGATATGCATCCTGAGGGATCCTTTTTTTCTCAATTGAGCTATGTCGGTTACAACTTTACTGAAGCTTTAGAATTATTAGTTAATAATTGCTTAGAGCGGTATAATAATCTATATCCCAGCCCAACATAAAAGTTGGATAGTATTCTTTTTTGATAACACTCTGATAAGGGTTCAGTCCTTTTTCATAGATTAAATAATTCCATAGTTCTATGTCTTGGCGTATTTCAAGTTTATGAAGAAATCCGAGCAGATATTTGGATTGTTCAGCTTCACCAATTAATAATGAATATCTGTAGCAGTTATATAAACAAAGATGGGTTATGGTGTCCTTTTTATCAAAATCGCTCAGTATTTCTTTTTGGAGCTTTGTATAAATTGAATAGCCATAAACTGTGTCCTTTTCCATAATTGAAATTACCAGGATATTGGATAAAATAATTAGCCGATCGCCATTATTGCTACAGATTCTCAATGAGTTATTTAAACTATCCTTAGTTATTTGGTTAACATTCTCCGTGATTATATCTAAGACTGACCGGTTATTATAAAGTTCATACCTCGGATATACGGACATATTTGCTAATGTCTCAGCTTTTTCAAGATAATGCCTACAATTTTTCAAATCTCCTACATACGCACTATCCCTAGAAAGAGCGATACAAGTGCTTATCTGTCCAAATCTATCATTTAGGTTTTGAAATAACTCCATGGCTTCAGACAAGCATTTAATGCGAAAGATATAGTCATCATGTTCCACTAAAGTACAGTATTTTAGAAAACCGGCGTTAAACGAGGTGTTTTGAAAAGATCCTCTTGCGTAATGTTCTAACCAGAGTTTCTTACAATCATTAAAATTATCATCAGACCGTAATGCTCGGATTTTTACCAGAATTAGGCCTAGCCATTGAGCGCCTGATTTATCTTTTTCTAACTCATTAATAAATTCAAATACTTCACTCTGACTAAAGGTTGATAGTGCTGCTAAATAGCATAAAAGAATTGTAGTATCAGTTAGCAGCATCGGTGACGCCATGTTAATTACTTTGTCACTGTGTCCACACCTATAGTACATTATTATCATCCACTTAAATACTTCAGAATTGTCATCTTCTGACGCATATTTCCGGCAATATTCAGCAATTCTATCTAGTTGAAAAATAATATTATAAGTTGGTGATACGGCTATATATTGATTTAGCTTTTCGAGAACTTCCGGCAATTCGCTTAATGCATCTAACTTTAGGTAAAAATAAACTTGATATAACAAATTATCAATATAATCAATTTCATATTTCGTATTAGTCCTTTCAAGGTATTGATAAACTCTGATCCAGTTTCTAATTGCTATAAGTTGGACTTTTTTAAGTTTCTCAATATTATTTAAATCAATTGAGACACTATCGTGTTCTATTATAACCCGATCAGTAAGGATTTTTATTAACCCAATATGTTGAAGGTCCGACAATTTGTTCAGGTAAGAGGATTTGTAAACGAAATCGAATGACAAAGAATATTGAAGATAAACCTCTAATAAATTAAGTGATACCTCACCTTGATGGCTGTGAATAATAGTGACAAGAGCCAATCCAATGTCATCAAGATTATTTAGCAAGTATTGAGTGATATTATTGTAATTGGGGACTACAACATCATATTTCCTTAAATTGTTTGGGTTCCTAAGTAGCTTAAATTTATGCAGGTTACCATCAGAATTTTCATATGTCCTTTCAATTATGCTAATTAAAAGCTCTTTTTCATCCTTGATTGAATTTAGAAGCTCCTCCTTATCAAGCTTTTCTAATCGAAGATTGTTAACGTCAATATTTTCTTCTCCAAAAAGTTGTAAGTAATCCGAAATTTTGTCATCGTCCCCTGATATAGTGCACTCGCCAACTAAATAAATATTAGTCACGTTTGTTAGCAAATTGAGCAATAGGTGAATTGATGTCGAATCTGCGATTTGAAAATTTTCAATTGCTAAAAATAACCTATGTGCCTGCGCTACTGACAATACATACCTATAACAAATGTCTAATAGTTCATCATCATCACCAAGCCACGTCTTAATATTATCGGAAACTTCTTCATTTTTTTTCTTGAACCCCTCGGCAAAATCTTCAAGCTTTATATAGCCCATGATAGCTTTTACGACCCCATTTGCAACATTCTTATAAAAGCGATCGTGTTGAATGAAATGATAAATAGTTGGATAGAGTTTATGCGCTAGTGCATTTTGATGAACCAATTTAGCAATTTGTTTCAGAATATATCCTTCTTGAATCTCGGATTTCTTATCGATTGAAACTCGAACTCTGTACTGAAAAAAATTTGTGAATTCTGGAAAAACTTCATCAATTAGAGCAGATTTTCCGATGCCAGTGTAAGCCGATACAAGTAAAAGTCTTGATTTTGTCCTGGTTGCCTGTATATCACGTTTTAGAAACTCACTTTCATGTTTTCTATTAATGAATAGACGTAAATCACTCATAATTAATAGTTATCCTTTATTTACATTGACAAATATAACTGTTTTGTTCCTCTCACAAAATGAAGGACATAATTTAGATGAACTTAAGTACTCTTATTTAATTGACAGGTTACATTAGTTGGCTTTCTTAATATTGAGTTAGCAATTCGGCGACATTTAAGAACACCACTTTTACCAGTACTATTTGAAAGATAGATGATTGTTAATTGTTTATTAAGGATATAATATACCCCAGTCTCGAAGCCAATAGAACTTCCGCCATGAAAAGCTATATTATTTTCGCCATCTTCTTTCAAAAATAATCCAAAACCATAGTAGATGTTCCTCCCTTCATCTGTAAGAATGTGCTTTTGAAATATCATGCTCCTTAATTCCTTAGATAGAAGTATATCAGTATAAAAAACTTTGTCCCATTTGCTTAGATCTTCAATAGATGAATAAATACCACCATCTCCAACAGTTGAACTCGTTAAATTCTGATCAGTCTTTGCTATACTATTGTGCCTTTTTGAATAACCATAAGCGCGATTACGGATATTTGTTTCGCCTTCAAAGTTGACCTCAGTTTTGTCCATTTTCAAAGGGTAAAAAAGTTCCTTTCTCAGAAAAACATCGATGGGTTGCTGAGATACAATTTCCATTATTAGTCTTAGTAAACAGTAACCACCATTATTATAGTCATATTTTGAACCAGGCCAAAATAATGTAGCAGTTTGATTCTTAAGTAATTCCAATACATATTTATCTCCAATATGTTCCTTTTGCTCCCTAGGTATGAGATCTTCGTAATTCTTTAAACCGGAGCTATGTGTCAGTAGGTGAAATATGGTTATTTGTTTACCATAACGAGGGAAATCAGGAAAGAATTTTATTAAGGGGTCATTAAAACTCAGCAGTCCTTTTTGGATTAATATTAATATGCCAACTGACATAAATTGCTTTGTAACTGAAGCAAGTCGGAAATTTGTTTGATCTGTGACATATATTGAATTTTCCACGTCAGCATATCCGTGAGTATAGCTATACAGTAATTTCTGGTTGCGGGCAACCGCGACAGCCCAACCAGGAGACTTGCCCTTAGTCAACAAGTCCTTGCCATCAAAATTAAAATCCATGCCAAAATAAGGCTAATCCGATCATTGCCTTATTATACCTTTTGCATTTCGCTTAGCAAGTTTAGTCCCTGTAACGGTTAGCAATATGCCCACTTTTTAATAAAGTCCAATAGGTCAGGAAAGGTGTTCGATAAATTTCCGACCATGTCCACCCTATGCTACTTATAGCATAATCAAAAAGCCTTATTTAATAAGGCTTTTTGATTTATCCAATTTCTGTCCGATACATCAGCGGAATCGAACTCGAAAAATATTCATAATGGCACTATCAATTCAGAAGGCTAAGTTTTACTAACTTGCAACTAATATCTACCTTAAATCTTTTATAAATTTTTCTGCTATAATCAATTCATTATGATAACTGCCAATGTACTACAAAGAGTATTTCACATAAAATTCGGAAACAGTTCTGCAACAGCTTTTATTATTGATGTAGATGAAAAGCAATATTTTGTAACAGCAAAACATGTTTTAAAAGATATAAAAGCAGAGGATATGATAGAGATCTATCATGAGTCTGTCTGGAAAAAATTAGAGGTTAAACTGGTTGGTCATCACGACAAAGCAGATGTAACTGTATTTGCTACCAATAATGTACATTTACCTTCTCATCCTATGACACCAACAATGGATGGTATCGCTCTAAGCCAAGATGTTTTCTTCTTAGGTTTTCCACTGGGATTAATGTCTGAAGCTGGTGAAATAAATAGAAATTTCCCTTTCCCATTGGTCAAGAAAGGATGCTTGTCCTCCATTCCAATAAAAGATCCAAATTCTCCGGATGGACGATATATGCTTATAGATGGTCATAATAATAGAGGTTTCTCAGGAGGGCCTGTCGTTTTTCAAAAAACACTAGGAGGGGAATTCTTTGTCTGCGGTGTCATTCATGGATACATGCAAGATATTGGTGATGTAGTACCTGTACCAACAGAAAACGATACGAAGTTAGTAGCAATGCAAAACTCTGGCATTATGAAAGTGTATTCTATTGAGCATGCACTTGAGCTGATTAATACTAACCCAATAGGGTGTCCAATTCCGAAAGTTACTCTAACAGGATCAAACAATTAACGTTACTACTTACAACATAATTTCTTTTTTCTCATGGAGCTTGATAACTCTGTGTATTTTATCCAATGTTGCTTTTCAATGCATGATTGACCAATTATGGTTTCAAGAGTTCTAATGGGGTAAGTCCCAGAAGTGTAATTTATATTTATCATAGTGTCTGTTGACCCTTCCTTTATCCAAAATTCGTGTGAACCAGGTATTTGATGATCAAAGATGAAACCATGTAATTTTACAAATTCAATTACTTCTGTAAATTTCCAACCATCTAACCTCTTCATAATTTTTAAGCGAGAGCTTTTACCGTGGTCGGATAAAGTTGAACATAAGAAGACAATACCGGCTTTTTCTTGCTCATGGTAACTTGGTGAGCGGCCAAAGTGTTTCTCAACTGGAATTTTTCATACATATCCCAATATTCTTTCGAGGCATGGCGATTCAGCAAAGAATCATCAAGATTATTTTTCCTTACAGTATTAAGATGATCGTAAGAAATTTTTATAACTTTTTCTTCAACATCCTTGGAGGCTAATCCGTCCACTATTATATTAAAATCAAGACACACACCAAAAAAGCGATCATTTTCTGCAAAAACGACAAACCGCATAACTCCCGATTGTTTAGTGTTCTTCATACTTACAATATACCATATGCACACCTAACTTGGTGCACGCTTTTAATGCATAATTATGATAATAACAATGATTAAAGCTTATGTCAATCCCTCTGTCCGCCTCCAAACCTTATGCTACCCTTCCCTGATGAAATTAACACCAGAAGAAGCTACAATGCTTGAAGAAGTAAGGCCCATTATCAAAAACCTCATTTCTTACATAATTGAGGAGGAAATTAAAAAGTATTTGAAAAGTTTAGAACCTAATAATCAGGATATAGATCTTCTGGTTTAACATTTAGCTTCTTAGCGATCTTTATCAAATTAACAGTCCCAGGGTGAGCTAATCCGTTCTCCCAGCGAGAGATTCTATTATTACTTTTTAAACCAAGTTCTCGTGCCAACCCTTGTTGGGAAATACTAGCCCTTTCTCTGTTCTCTTTGATTGTGTTATTTATTTTGTTTGTCATATAGATATAATAATGATTTAGAATTAGTTATGTAAGGTAGTAAGATGTCAGAATTCTGACATCTTACATAGTTATGTTGGATAACTACTCCAGCGTTTTATAAAAGCAAGAATATCAGGGAAAAAGTTCGAGGAATTTCGTACCATGTCCACATCTCCAGAGTTTTTTGCCAAATCGTCAAAAAACCTAAATAATACAGAGGGTTTTGAAGTTCGATAACCATTTTTTATATCGTACAAAATATTGCCGTCAAAGAAGAAGTAAAAGAGCTTCTTTTTCTCTTCCAAGGTAGCAGATTTCCAGAAATCATAAGGGTTTTTTGCGATTTCAATGACTTTGTTCAGCGAAGTTCGATAAGGGATACTCAAGTCTATGGTAATCAAGTCTTTTTGTTTAAGAATCTCAAGATTTTTGCTCAGGTTTTCTATTTTTGTCTCATATAAATGCAAGACTTTAGGACTCGAGGTTGATCCTGCTAAATCAACATATTTTTGAATTTCAGATTCAGTTTTTTCAATTTCCTTGGCATTAAGGGAGTCGTTTTGATTTACTTTATTTACTGCCTCTTGCCAGCATAGGTCAAACTGATTCCAAAAAGATTGAATTACTTTCTCAGAAGGTTTGAGAGCAAGCATTAACTCTTGGAACACGTCATCAATATCTTTTCTTGGCACAGATTTACCCCTCATTTCACAAGACTTGTATTGGCAAAGAAAATACGGGTATAACTTGTATTTCCCCTTACTAAAACACGCAGTGAATGGGTTACTACAATTATGGCAATTGATTAGCCTTCGCAATTCAAAATCACAGTTACGGTCTTGCAATGTTTTCGACAAATAGGCGGGATTATTCAACCTTTCTTGATTTTTAATAAAGGTCGCTTGAGAAATAATCGGTTCATGAACACCAATTCGCCTTGAAATACCCCAAGGAGCATATTCTATATATCCTGCATAAATTGGGTTTAAGAGAAGGAGCCGTACCGCATCAATATATTTTTCCCTACATCTTGCTCCAAATACCTTGTTATCCTTTAAGAATTGTGCTATTTCAGTCAGGTAGGTAAAGCGCAATTCGGCAAACCCTTCCAATGCTTCTTTTAGTATTATCGCTTTTTCATTTGGCACTAGCATTTTGCCATTATAGCCAGATACTTTGCTCATGGTAAATCCAACCGGTGCCGGGAACGCCCAATATCCCGATTCAAGCCTCGATTTTTGTTTTTGAATAACCTGTCTCTTATTCTGTTCACGCTCCAATTGATTTTGTGCTGCCAATATAGTTTCAACGAATGTACCCTCTGGAGTATCTTCAAATTTGAAGTTTAAGCATTCCACTTCAGTCTTTCGAGTATGAAATGCTGCTCGGAGCTCAATATGGAATTTGGTATCCCTAGCAAAACGCTTAAGATCATCAAAGATGACAATGAACATTTTGGATGGATTGTCATCAATGTATTCCAGCAGTTCCCTCATTGCCGGACGCTTCATAAAATCGCCACCCCCAGTAAATGTGTCATGAAAGATTTTCTCTACCATATATCCTTTGCTTTCTGCATACTGAATACATCGTTGTTCCTGGCTTAATAGTCCCGATCCTTCTTTTTCCTGCTGGGACGATGAAACGCGATTGTATATGAGGGCATATTTTTGGGTATCAATTTTTGTCATACAATGTGGTCAGGTAATCATTTATCTCTTGTTCAATGATATGGGTAATCAGGTTTTTTAATATCGGCTTTATTTCTTCAATCTTCTTTTGCTCTTCCGGGCTAAGGCTATTAATTCCAGATGTACTAAAAATTCGGCCTTTTTCGGGAAAATCATATATGTTGTTTTCTTCTGGTTTATTCATGGTATCAGATTTTTTGAAATCCGTTAATACCATTATTTTGAATCAAAAATTGCTGTTAGGTAAGGTAGTAACATTCCAGAATTCTGACATCTTACAGCCTTACAAAGTGATTTTATCATGTGTATCATATTCAATATGAACGAGCATGATTTACAATCTCATACACCAATCGGAATAACCAACTTTCGAACGCCAATACCTTTCTATATCAAAGACCAGGACAGATTAGGCCATATCTACTGCATCGGAAAAACAGGGGTCGGAAAGTCAACGTTACTGCTGAACATGGCGATCAGCGATATTCAAAAAGGAAAAGGCTTGTGTATCATTGACCCGCATGGAGATATCGCAACCGATATTTTGAATTTTATACCGGAAGAAAGGATTCAAGATGTTATTTATTTTGATCCCGCAAATATTGAACATTCCATTGCTTTTAACCCATTGCGAAGCATTCACATTGATCACCACCATTTAGTCGCATCCGGTTTGATTTCAACATTCAAGAAGATATGGTCAGAAAGCTGGGGGCCACGAATGGAGTATATTCTGAGATTCAGCCTTTTAACGCTTTTGGAGTATAGACACGCGACATTGCTCGATGTACAGCCATTATTAACTAACACCTATTTCAGAAATCATGTCCTATTTAGGATAAAGAATCCACACCTCTTAGCTTTTTGGAAAGATGAATTTGAGAAATATCCTACCACACTCAAAGCAGAGGCCATTGCACCGATCTTAAACAAAATCGGTTTGTTCAGAGCAAGTGTTCCACTTAGAAACGTTGTGGGGCAAAAAGTATCCAGTTTTACTTTCCAGGATGTTATGGATAGCGGCAAGATATTTATTGCAAACCTTAGTAAAGGTAAGTTAGGTGAAGAAACGACGGCTTTATTCGGGAGCATGCTTATAACCTCAATCCAGCTTTCAGCGCTGTACCGAACCATTCAGAAGGAAGAGCAGCGCAGGCCGTTTTATCTTTATGTTGATGAGATGCATTCATTCATAACTAATTCATTTGCAGATATTTTGGCAGAGGCACGCAAATACAAATTAGGATTATTCCTGGCGCACCAATACATAGACCAAGTGCCTGAAAACATCCGATCTGCCATATTTGGCAATGTGGGGACAATAATAGCCTTTAGAGTTGGTAACGCCGATGCAGAAGTGCTTGAAAAGGAGTTCCATCCAGTTTTTAATAAAATGGATTTTATCAATCTCCCAAAGTATTCTATTTATCTTAAACTCATGATTGACGGCGCCGCCAGCCAGCCATTTAGCGCTGATACATTTCCTTTAGTAAAACCTCATGTATCACTCAAAGATGAGGTGATAAAATATTCTAAAGAGTCGTTTGCAAAACCAAGGAAAGAAATTGAAACTGAAATATTTGAGCGGTTTCCAAAGGAAAACTACCCAAATACTTTATTTACAGTTTAAATCCGCAATTAAACAGAAAGAGAGGAGGCAATATAAAACTACCTCCTCTGTCATCTCAATCTCACTCTCTCAACTAATATATCACGAACTTAAACTCATTCTGTTGATTGAAATTATGTAGAGTCATTAAATACAATCCGGGAGAAAGTTTATCTGTTTGAAAGTGATATGTGTTTCTACCTTGCAGAACTGAAATATCTCCATTCAAAACAGTTTTACAGGACATATCTTCAATTTCAAAATTTGCTGTGGCAGCTGTTTTGGAAAAATAATCCACATATAAAATTGATCCTGCTGAAAGAGGATTTGGATACAGATTAGATATGCCGGTTGCTGATAATCTATTATCTAGTATATTGACGAAAGGTGCAGAAACTGACCCGCAGTATTGCGTAATCGAGATATCATCCACTGCCAGATCATTTCCCGAACCGGATTGAGCTTTTATTCCCATAGCAGCACCGACGCAACTACTTTCAGCAGTAAAGGTTCCGCATATCTTTACCCATCCAAGACTGTAAGCTATGGCGCTTCTTGTTATTGTGTCTCCGTTTATTCGCAGGGTAATATCAGGAAGTTTGCATCCTGTGCAGTTATTAATATTCTTAACCCAGGCACTAAAACAATAATTCTGTCCGGGAATCAATCCGCAAATACTATCACACCAAAAATTGGCACTGCTTTGAAAGGGGCTTTGGGGGCCATTGACGGCAAGAATTCCACTTCCATTGCCGGTATGGTCAGAACCGTTTAGAGATGAATTTAATAGCGATACATCATTTGTCCAGACCGTGGTTCCGGTTACTTCAGGACCAACTGGCCAGGGATTTGGTGATGATCCAAGTCCGCAAGTAGTGGGCGGTGTAATAAAATCACTATCACTTACAAGGTCAGTTCCGCACCCAAAACAATCACAGCACGGAGCTATATCCAGAGTATCAGTTACTATCGTAGTATCTCTACAGCTATCCGTAACTAAATGACGAACATAGTACCTTCCTCCCCCAGGGAAAGTGTATGTAATAGATATACCCGTGTCCCTGGTAACGAGATCACTGTCTTTTATCCCTATTGTCCAGGTTTGAAATCCATAAGTATCATCTCCGCTGAAGCTGACAACCCTTCCGCATTTCAAGCCGGTATTCCCATTTATGTTTGAATAACTAAACGAACCTAATGGAGGCCCATTAGGCTTGAAACTAATATCATCAATAGCAAAATCTGATAAAGGTGAATTTACAATTACATCTAATTCTATATTCCCTGTAGCCGTTGCAGAATAAGACCCACATAAATGAACCCATTCAGAAGCAGAATCAACCTGAATTGCACTTGCAATGATACTTGAACCTACCTTCAACTGAAAATCCGGCTTGCCTACACATGAATCGCACATATTACGTACCCAGACACTAAAGCAATAAGTTTGGCCGTTTACTACTTTCACAGTATCAAACCAGGCACGGATCGGAACGTTGGTGTCTTTTCCAAATAACATGTAAGAGTGAGATGAACCCGTATGTTCAAACAATCCATGACTTATACCCACTATTCCGTTAGTAGTATGAATAATAGCGCCATATGAAGCTTGGAACATTGAATAAGGAATCGGGCACAGAATGTGTATGTCAGTGTGAAACCTGTAATTATTGCAGGAGTCTGCAAAGGAACTATCAA
>Ga0206997_10045_pt1 | contig 11316 bp, 13 predicted proteins | sample Alteio_BWMinCont_3_FD_153478 | JGI IMG/M metagenome (GOLD analysis project Ga0206997, IMG submission 153478) | Enriched cells from forest soil in Barre Woods Harvard Forest LTER site, Petersham, Massachusetts, United States -... | ecosystem: Environmental > Terrestrial > Soil > Temperate forest >...
CCCGGCCGGGGAGGGATTGGCATTGTCCGCCTCGCGGGAGACAAGACCCGCGAGATCACCGCCCCGATGCTGCGCCTCAAACACGAACTGCATCCCGGCAGAGCCGTCTTCGGAGAACTGATCGACCCCTCCACGGATTATGTAGGGACAGCCGCCCCCGGCTGTCCAGCCGAGCGAAGCTCGGCCGTCCCCACACGCATCGATGAAGTCGTCGTCACCTATTTCGCCAAGCCACATTCCTACACCACCGACGACATCGTCGAAATTGCCGCTCACGGTTCTCCGGTCGTCCTTCGCCGCATCGTCGAACTCTGCATCGCCGCAGGGGCGCGGCTCGCCGAGCCGGGTGAATTTACCATGCGAGCCTTTCTGAATGGACGCATCGATCTCACCCAGGCCGAAGCCGTTCGCGATCTCATCGACTCCCAGACGCTCTACCAGGCAAAGGTCGCCGCACAACAACTCGAAGGCGCGTTGTCCAAACGCCTGCAGCCGATCAAGCAAGAACTTGTCGAGCTAATCGCGGTGCTCGAAGCTGGCATCGACTTTGCGGAAGACGACGTTTCAGTCCTGCCCGACGCGACAATTCTTGAACGCATCGCCGCCATCCGCCAGCCGCTCGAACAGTTGGCCACGACCTTTGCCTACGGGAAGATCGTGCAGCAGGGACTGACGCTCGCCATCGTCGGCAGCCCCAACGTTGGCAAGTCAAGCTTGTTCAATCGTCTGATCGAGCGCGAGCGCGCTATCGTCACGTCTAGTCCCGGCACTACTCGGGATCTTGTCAGTGAAACCGTTTCTATCGGCGGCATCCCGATCCAGCTCGTCGACACAGCTGGAATTCGTCAGGCTCTGGATGAAGCTGAATCCATTGGCATCCGCAAATCAATCGAAGCGCTGGCGGACGCCGACCTCGTGCTGGTTGTTCTGGATGCCTCCCAAGCCGCGGCATCGGAAGACGAAGACTTGCTTCGACAGACGAAGGAACGTCCAACCATCGTGATAGAAAATAAATGCGATTTACTTGCGGATGCTACGCGGTCATTGGCCGGTGGTCGATCTGGACAGATTCGAGTCTCTGCGCTGACCGGAGAAGGAATTCCTGAATTGCGGGTTGAAATTTTGCGCCATGTCGGCGGCGAAGCCGCGTCTAACGTCGAGCCCGGTTTTCTAACTAATATCCGTCATCAAGGTCTGGTGCAGGAATCGCTTGCCGCGCTTGAAGCGGCTACAAACGCTGTGGCCACGAAGGTCCCTCACGAGATGTTGCTGCTCGACCTCTACAGCGCCTTGCGTCCACTTGATTCCGTCACCGGTGTCACCACTGCTGACGACATTCTGAACCTGATCTTTAGCACCTTCTGCATCGGAAAATAGAATTACCTCCAGGTCCGTCCAATAAAATGTAAATGCGAGTATCCCATGTATAAGATTGGAGATTGTGCACTATAGTGTCCACGTGGAGACATAGAGAGCCAATATCGAAATATGTCTCCATCAAGAAGTTTCTTGTAAACAACGATCTGGAGACATACAGAAAAGCGGACAATGCCATGCTAGAGGTACTCGCGAGAGGATTTCAGATTACTGTTTCGGAATTGATGAAAGGGGGATAGACAGCCTGTATGGTTGCTCTTCGACATATCCGCTTCGCTTTCGTTCGCCAAAATCCTACTCAGCTTGGTGCGGGAGGAGGGACCAACTCAAGTCACATAGCTATCTATCAGGGACCAAACTCCGTAATATCTCTTCCCGAACGTAAACAGTATCAGCGTACAAAATTCTTGCTCCACGGTCGTATGGCGCAGACAGACGATGTAGACCGAATCCTTTGTTAGCCATCAGTTGGTGAAGTTCGGGAAAGCCCGAGTCGTCCTCGTAGTGTGGCGTAAAAGTGACTTCCAGGATGATACATTTTGTTTTTTCTAGACCCTCGTGCGAAGCGGTGAGCATATCCATCTCGGCACCCTGGATATCAAGTTTCAAAAATGGAGATTTCGCGTTCATTGGCGACCAACTGGTCATAGGTGACCTTGCGCACCTGTGCTGTTCCGATCACGTCCCAGGAATTGTCTAGAAACTGTGTCGTGATCTCGGCGCGTGGCTTCAATAGCGACGAACCAGCAGGGTGTCGCAGCTGATGAAAAGTTGCCATGCCTTCACTTCCTGCCAGTGCTGCATCGACCACCGTAATCGAAGATGTCAAACTGAACCTATTCTTCGGGGATTCGACTAAGCGAGGCTCGCACTCGACAGCGATAATGCGTTCCAAACCGCACGCACGACCGGGCCGGAATCGCCACATCGCACGGGCCAGATCGGCGGCGGAATCGGGATCGGGTAGCACACCGGATCGGATCGGGATTAGAACGCGGATCGGCAGGGTAAAACGGCAAGGGCCGCGCACCTGTTACTGGTAGCCTAGTTTCGGCATTAAACGGGTTGGCACACATGTAACACATGTGCGTCTTCTGTGCTATGCTCTGCTTGCCGTGACAGGGCTGCTAATTTGCGTCGTTCCCAAAGGCACATTGCAGGGGTTGGCCGGGATCGGAAAGCTTCCGATATGCACAGAAGCTAGTGGTATGGTGACCGGGAGCTTTGAAAACATCTTCGTAGGTAACCGTGCCCCATGTGACGATGTACCAGTCGTTAGTAACCGACATGAGGGGATAAATCTGTTTCAAGCTGAGGGTGGTGCTAGGCCAGTTGATAGGATTGCTGTACGTAATATTGGGAGCTACTACCGAAACGCTTTTTTCAGTTACGGGAGGAACTTGCTTGGGTACCTCCGTGGGGATGATAGGAGAAAAACTCGCGTAACTTTCAATTATGACATTCTTGGCAAACGTTCTTCCCGAATTGAGAACATTGAGACTGCCAGCCGGGAGAGGTTTGTCAGCCTCAATAGCCGGGATATTTATACCAGCTATTATCCAAGGACGTTGTTCCAATCTTGCAATATCAAGATTAGCTTTGACCGTATTCTCCGAAGCATCCGCGAGGCGATGGAACTCGTTAACGGCGGCTTGCGTCTGCGTATTGATGCTGTCGGCGCTATCCGCAAATCTTCCTGCCGCATACCCTTGGCGTCGGGCGGCTTCAGCAATTCTTCTAGAAGCCGACGCCTGGATTTCGGAGGCTTCGATCAACTGGTCCATTTGCTGACCGGAGGATTCCATAATCTTTTTTTGCTGATAGTAGATTCTGGCTTGGATACCTCCAATAGCCGCCGTAACCAGAATCAAAAAGACCGTTATTTTTTCCGCTACATTGGGTGGAGAAACTCTTTGCTGGCGTTTTCGGTGAATGCGCCAGATGCGGATAAAAAGGCGCGTTTTATTATGGTCGGCGGGTTTGTCCTGTGGGTTAGTGGGCTTTATTTGGTCTGGCGATCTTTGCTTAGAGAACGATGGATCACTACTGTCTGTTGCTTCTTCTTTGCTATCGCCGGGATTGTAATTGCCATTCGACATTGAGGTGCTTAGACTCGACTTATGAAGCAACCTGAATACACGGAAGGCCCGGAAGCTCTGGAGAACTTTGAACGCTTGGCAACGGCAGTCTTCCGTTCTCCAAGGCCAAACATTGTATCTCGGAAAAAGAAAAACGCGAAGCAGCCCAAGGCTACCTCGCGGAAGTCGAAGCGTTCCGACAAGGATTAGATCATGGAATCGTCAACGCTTCACTTCTCTGAAGGCCGGAAACGTGTGAAGCACAACCAAGTCGCCGTCTATCATCTTTTGCAATCGTACCTGGAATTCGACTGAGCGCCGTACTTCTATATGGAATTGTGTGCCGTCACGAAAAAAGATAGTCACACCGGGCATGTCGTCATTGGCAACGTCAATTTCGCTGACGACTTTACCAGCTACCGAGCGATAGGTCCGCCAGCCGCGAACAGGTTTAGCTGAAGTATGCTTCATTTGAATCTCATTCCTTAGTTGAGGAATACGACGGGTGAGCATAGTGCAATCATCCCGGCATGTCAAAGGGAAAATCGCCACTGAGTGTGAAGTTTGGGAAACGGCTCGGAGGGTTGAGGAAAGAACGAGACTGGACGTTCGTTTACCTCTCAGAGCATTCTGGAATTGCCGTCAGCTTCCTGCATTCTTTAGAGCACGGGAAGCAGGAGCCGACGCTAACGACGCTCGATGTTCTCGCCAAGAGTTTCGACATGAGCATGAGCGAACTGCTAAAGGGTATTTGATGAACCTGCTTTATCGGCAGTGACTAGAACGGGATTGGAGTTTCTGGCGCTTCCCGCGTCCCTGTCGTTTCGTGGTGTGGCGATGCGTCTTTGCCTGTCAGTTGATCGTAAGTGAGTCGTTTGCCAAACACTTGGCTCATAGCTAGCTCGAATCGCTGAGAGTCGTTCATGTTCTTGCGATTGTTGTAGCGAAAGGTTTGCTCGTCAAGGTAACGGTGAAGATGAAAAGGTTCGACAGACACATACGTGCCAGAGATGCCGCGCTTGAGCAGAGACCAGAAGTTCTCAAGGCCGTTTGTGTGTACGCGGCCATCTACGTATTGCACGGCATGATCGACAACCTTGTGCGCGTAGTCGCTGGCGAGTCCGTTATAGGAAAGCAGAGCATCGGAGTAGAGCGCAGTGCCAGCAGTGACATGCTTGCGAACCTGAGATTGCAGTTCATGTCTCTTGCGATTCGGTACGACTGTGGTCCGAATCTTTCCGCCGCGCTCAAGGATGCCCATGACGGCGGTCTTGTCCTTGGTGCCAGTTCCGGTAATCCGGCGCTTGCGCTCACTCAGATGCATGTTGCGTGCTTTGCCGCCGATGAACGATTCATCTACTTCGACCTCGCCGCCTTCGCCGCCGCCAAGTTTGGAACCGAAAAATTCATCGCGCACAACCAGCCGAATGCGCTGAAGCATGAACCATGCGGAGTTCTGGTGAATTCCCAGAGCCTTGCCGAGTTCGTAGCTGCTAATACCGTTCTTGCAATTCGCCAACAGCCAAAAGGCCATCATCCACTTATCGAGTCCGATGGGCGAATCCTCAAAGATGGTTCCGACTTTCAGGCTGAATTGCTTCTTGCACTCGTAGCAGAACCAGATGCGGCGAGTCTTAATGAACGAGTGCTTGGCTTTGCCGCAACGCGGGCAAGTGACATTGCCTTCGGGCCAGCGCAGTTTCTTGGCGTACTCAAAGGCTTGTTGCGGGTCGGCGAAGTAAACAATCGCTTGCTGAAGTGTCTTAGGTCGTTCCATGACCTAAATACTACACTAGGCGCACATGTGTGTCAACTAGTTTATTGCCCTAGTTTCTTCATAAGCACGATAAAGTCCTCATCTCGAACGTACTTCTGGAAGGAGGAATCGGTGCGGGGATCAGGCATCTGTTCACCTCTCAGAACGTGCTCTTTGTGCTGAAAGGCTAGAGAGAGATTTGTGAGCGCTTTGCCCTTGTCACCCTCCTCAGCGTAAGCGCAGGCCAGGTCGTAATAGTTCAGAGGATACTCGGGATCATCTCGAATCGCACTCCCCAAGAGAGCATGCGTCTTTTTTAGATCGCCACTAATCCCATAAGCCATTGCCAACTGGTCTATGAGGACACGGTGCTGATCCGACGGGAGCTTGCTGCCGCTGGCTTCCAACTCACGCGCTTTTTCATAGGGAACCACGGCGTCTGCATACTTCTCCTGCCTAAACAGAGCATGTCCAAGGTACGCCTGAGCATCGATGTCCGCTGGGTCGCGTTTCACTAACTCTCGAAGATCACGCTCCGCGTCGGCAAACTTCCCCGCAATGTATTCCTGCCGCGCTTGGTCCAGCAGCTTCTCTTTCGACTGCGAACCCTGCGCGAAGCACAGCTCACCCGTAAAGAGAGCAACAAGCGAAAAAGCCAACACTAGGTGCAAGCAATGGTTCATAGATTTTCCTCCGCATGTAATCAGTCGCGCCGGCGAAAGTGTTCGATCCACCTCCAGAGCCATAACACCGGCCAAGCCAGCAAAAATCCGTTCATCAAGGCTGCGAGCACCAGATACGCGCTCCCCCAATTAGAGTGAATGCCCTCAGGAAACACAATCGCTGCGGCCAGCATCCCTGGCGCTAACAGCACTCCCACGGCGGAGCACCTGGGCAAACCGGAAACCGCGCCCACGAGGACGGTCACGGCAAGCGCGACCGCGAATGACCATGCGTATCTACGAATTTGTGGCTTCATCGCCTAGCTTGCCACATGAGGCTCATTGACCAACCTGCTTGCCCTTGTCGTCCGTTTCTGCATTGGAAAATAAAAGTGGTCGCAGCCGTTCACACGGAACGTTCACACGGCTTCGCGAAGTGTTCTCTCTGTCGGCACAGTCGCGACCACCGTCGTACCTTTTCCTTTCGAGAGAATTTCGAAGGGTCCTCCGAACTGCCGCATTCGTTCCTGCATCCCCATAATGCCAAAACCCGGAACGAACTTGCTGCCCCGCGAAGCGGGTGGTCTTGGCTTCCCAGATCCTGCGACGTGTGAATCACCACCGGTCAAAGCGACCCGCTGCTGACTTCTTGGACTGCAGGCGCAGCCGTAGCAGATATAACGGGCAGGATGGCGGTCACCCGAGTTCCGTGACCATTTGACTGGATTTGCAGAGTGCCACCTAGCTGCCGCAAGCGCTCTCGCATTCCACGAAGCCCGACGCCCGTTCGACCCAAGGCTCCGAACGTGGACTGCTTTTCAGGCGAAATCCCTTTGCCTGCATCTTCGATCTCAACTCTTAAACAGGCGTCGTCTTGAATAATGCGAATTTCCGCCGTGGGACTCCCAGCATGACGGTGAATATTGGTGAGGCACTCCTGAACGACCCGGAAGATGGAGAGTTCCATTTCTTTGGACAAACTCGCAAAGGTTTGCGGGATGTCGAGCTTTGCGTCGATTTTGCTGCGTTCGGAGAACCCCTCAACATACCAACGAAGCGCCGAGGCCAGACCTACTTCATCTAGCAAAGGAGGATGCAGCAGGTGCGAAATGGTACGAATCTGTCTACTAGCATCGTCAACCATCGCCGCGTTTTCAGAAACGCGTCGCGCCGCCTCAGGGCTTAGCTTATGAGACTCAGCCTCCACCAAGACATTATTCATACTGATGGCGGCAAGTAGTTGCCCGACGCTGTCGTGCAACTCTCGCGCAATGCGTCTCCGCTCTTCGTCCTGTAATACTGTCATCTGGGCGTTAAGCGCTTCCAGTTGGCGCGTTTTGCGATGCAACTCCGCAAACACTTTTACTTTTGCCCGCAGCAACTCTGGAACAACAGGAACAGAAACGTAGTCCACAGCTCCGTGTTGATATCCCTTCAACCGGTCCAGGTCCGTCACATGAATTCCCGAGACGAAGACGATAGGCGTGTTTTGAAAGCGCGGGTGATCGTGGATCATCTGCGCCGTTTCGAAACCATCCATTCCAGGCATGCTCACGTCCATGAGCACGAGGGCAATGTCGGTTTTCAGCAGGTGTTCTAGGGCTTCCATCCCCGAATGAGCCTTGATCAGGTTCTCGCCTAGTTCACCGAGCATGGCTTCATAGCTAAGCAGCTTGCCCGGCTGGTCGTCAACCATCAGGATGTTGATCCTGTCATCCATGGCGCGCTTGAATTCTAGAAATCCGCTGGGGGGAGCCACTACAACTGCAGCGCACGAAGGCATTTTACACTACTCGCGGGTCCTCGCTGCATGGAATACAGGGATTCCCGTATTCACCGTCGACTTGTGAGGCTGGGCAGCAAACTTTACCCTGCGGCCTCTCACCCAGGAAATCGAACGGGTATAGCCAAGTTCCTGCTGCAGAATGATTTTGGGTCGCCAAGTCATTTGGCGGCACAATTGCTTCCTTACCACCTGCGTCGGATTTTCTATTTCCGAATTCCCACGAAGCGGCCTGGAGGTGCCGCCTACTGACGACACGTCGTTAAGGATCATGAACTGAAGCCAACTGCCGAGTTTTGGAGGTGACAACCTTGCGAGGCGAAACCAAAGAACGTTGGAGAGAACTTTGCGAACGGATCATTGTTGAGCAAGACCCGGACAAACTTCTAACCACAATCGAAGAGCTGCTTCAGGTATTGGAGGAACGCGAAGAAATGGCCGTACAACGCAGGGTACGCGTGCCACCCAGCGAAAAACCTTACATAACTTGTCCGGTCCCTTAAATACCCGTATCTCTCGGCCTGGTTTCGTTCGGTCCGTCTTCCTTGCCTTGGTCTTGTTTATTCACTGGCGGACTGTCATTTCGGGTGCGCCGTTCCACCAGGAATGGATAAGCGCCAAAACGCTCTCGCATGCGTTCGATGTGCAGGTGCAATGCTTCCCGAAGTTCGACCAGTATCGGCCTGACTTCTTCGTCGTCTTTCTTGGAAAGAAGTTCCAGGCATAGCCTGCGAATCCTGTCTTCCATACGGAGCATTGCGCACCTGCGTCGGACACGCAGCAGCGCCCTATTAGATTAGCGGGCTTTCCCTATCTGCGCCATACGGAATTCCCGGTAGGCTAGGTTTCCGGATCCCACGTTGGATTTTACCGTTGCCCGAGGCAAACAACCGGTCGCGAATAGGTACCAGATCAAGAAAGGCGACAGTTCTTTAGTGAGGCCCGACCGCCCCCGCCACCAATATCCGGATTGATGACCAATTCCAACACGGTTACGCTAGAAAGCTCTATCCGATATTCTTCGACCTCGCGTATGGTCTCGGGCGGGCTGAAGTTCCACTGCTGGCGCACAATTTCCTTGAGTGTACCTTCCTGATCCGCAGACCACCGCAACACAAACTCTTGCGTGCGCGCAGCTTCGCTTTCCTCAAACACAAGCGATACACAGCTGAGCGTTTGCGGATGATCAAAAATCAGCCGAATGGTTTGGATACCCGCCGCTGCCGCGCGCCAGCCCCGCGCCTCGCCTGAGACGAAAGCAGACTCAATCAGATAATCCGGGTCTTCGGACGTGAACTCGACCACGGCCACGCGCTCGATGTCTAACCAGCCTTCACCGCGAGCCCGAATCTTCTCCCGAGTTGGAGTGATGAGACGCTTTCGCATGCGCAGCCAGTCTACGGGCGAGGAACCCGTCAAGGTTTCCCGCCGGCTCGCTCCGCCGACCACCGGGTTGCTACGAATTTCTAGAGAGACTAGCCAAAACAGACGCGGCGGCACATACAGGATTTGCTCTAGCCGCCGACGACTAAACTAAATATGGCCAAGTGTTGGATGCTAGCACCACTGGTGAAGGATGGTCTTGCGCTAAGCGACTTATGTTGTTAGTGCTCCGCCAACGGTCTGCTCCGTCTCTTTCCGCCAATTTCTTAGCTGGCGCTGGATGATTTCATAGCAATCACAGGCAGCCCCCTCAAGTTTTGGAATGTCGAGAAGGGTGACGTTGCCGCGTGTGTAGCGGATCATTCCCGCCTTTTGGAACATGCTCGCTGCCACGCTGACGCTTGACCGCCGAGTTCCAAGCATCTGGCCCAAGAATTCCTGGGTCAAAGGGAGTTCGTCAGAGCCGATGCGGTCCCGGCTCATTAACAACCAGCGTGCCAGTCTTTCTTCCACCTCATGAAGCCGGTTGCAGGCGGCGATCTGCGCGGCCTGCATGCCCATGCGTTGCCCGAAGCGGTGTAGCTCTGTTTCCAGTTGAGGGCAACGCGGTAAGAGTTGCCTGAAGGCCTCGACATCCACCCGGTACGCCGTGCCCGCGCCCTGAGTAATAACCCTGGTGGGACTCGTGCGAAAGCCCGCAACAATCGGCATGCCAACGAACCCTTCTTTGCCGATCAAGCCAACCTCCACGCTCTTCCCATCCGGCTGGACAGTGAGGACGGATTGCATTCCTGTATTTACGAAGTAAGCGGATTTGATCTGCTCCCCAGCTTCATGGAGCAGAGTGTGAAGCTTCAGCCTGACGAACTCCAGTTTCGGGGAAAGCTTGTCAAATTCATTGGCCGGCAACTTCAGCAGTATTTCGTTGGTTACGCTGTTACCGTCGATCTTGCGGATGTGTCCCGGGGTTCTCGATGCAGAAACAGAGGGCTTCCTGGCCACAGGGGGCTCCTTGGCGAAAACGCGTCTGATTTTCGCAAGGAACCGCTGCCCAGTTAGGCACGCGGCGGAAAGGTGCTAGAAGAGACTATCTAGAGACTACTCCCTTTATTCTCTTCCTGCTGAAAATTAAGATTTACCCCGGTAGGGGCTGAATTTGATCGGCACAAAATCAGGCCGAGCCATACCGACCACCTGTAAGGTTTGCATCACAGGTCATCGCGCGACCGCGATTTCAGAAAGGTCCGGACTGGCGTCCGGGCGTTTCTGTTTCAAGGCTGACCTTCATGTCAACATCTGGGCTGCTGCGGTTCAGGTGCAGCAGATCGAATTTCGTGCAAGCGCAGTCTTCGCTCCTCAATCCGAAATTCGATTACCTCTAGGATGCGGGTATCGCTGCAACCCTCGCGAGCGGCTTCAAGCCTTTCTATCTCAGCCTTGACCTTCGCTATTTCCTCTCGCAAAAACATGTCGCAAGTGTACGCTGCCGCACACAGGTGAGCAATAGTGAACAGTACCTGTTCCGCATTGGGAATATGCTGTCTGTGACCGTCCAAAGGAGGCATTTTATGGGTGGTCACCCTTTTCCAGAAATACCCTGCACAATTTGCAGCAAACCAGTCGATCTAACGGTCGATCTGTTTGCCGACGAACATGGCAAGTCCATACACGAAGATTGCTACGTCAAGCACCTTGCATCAGTAAGCAATTTGCCTACCAATACCAATATGACGGCTGATTAGAACCCAAATTCAGCCACTACCGATTTACCCTTAATGTATGTTCTTTATCGAACTTACATAGTTTCGATGTGTGTGTGCAGTACTCGCGGTATTTGCCCTTCTCAGGCCAAGGTCTAAAGTTAAGTTGCCTTTCCTTGGTTTGCCATCGGTCGTCACAGGTACGACTCCGGCCCGCAACCTGACCTAAGGCCCGCGAGGGTTGCGATGGCACACAGAATCCTGATTGTCGATGACAATGCCGCAATCCGCCAGTCTCTACGTTCTTCAATCGAGCGGCGAGAGGATTTGCAGGTTTGTGGCGAGGCCGAGAATGGCGAGCGTGCCGTAGTACAAGTCAAAGAATTAATCCCAGACTTGGTCATCCTGGACCTGCAAATGCCGGTGATGAACGGGCTGGACGCGGCGCGGCGGATCGCCCAGATCGCTCCTCGGCTCCCTATGTTGATGTTTACGATGTACAGCAACGAGTACCTGGTCACGGAAGCTCGAGCGGCCGGGATCAAAGATGTTTTCTCAAAATCGGCTGGCGTCTCCG
>Ga0206997_10291_pt1 | contig 11297 bp, 13 predicted proteins | sample Alteio_BWMinCont_3_FD_153478 | JGI IMG/M metagenome (GOLD analysis project Ga0206997, IMG submission 153478) | Enriched cells from forest soil in Barre Woods Harvard Forest LTER site, Petersham, Massachusetts, United States -... | ecosystem: Environmental > Terrestrial > Soil > Temperate forest >...
CGCAGCTTGATCCGGGCGCGTGTTGGCCGGCTGCGGAGTCCACAATGTTGGCCGCCTTACGCTTGATCATGCTCCAGGCGATCCAAGCCAATATCAGTACGCCCATGGCTGCGAGGGCAAGTTCGGGTGCGTGCACACCTCCTAGCCCGATTGCTAGGCCGACCAATACTCCGGGGAAAACATGCATTGGCGCCCAGACCAGCGCCGACAGGATATTGGCGAAATAGAACTGGCGTGATGACATTCTCACTATGCCGGCCACCAAGGGGACAAAGGCGCGCACAACTGCTGTGAAGCGCGCGAGGAACACGCTGGCGGCGCCAAATCTGCCGATCAATTGTGCGCTGCGCTCGATCACCCGGGGAAAGCGATTGAGGGGCCAACCTCTGAGTATCTGTCGGTGATAGCGATGCCCGAGCCAGAACGAAAAGCCGTCGCCGACAATTGCGCCGGCCACCGCCGCCCCGAGAAGCGCCCAGGGCGTGATACCGGCGGTGGTCGCGAGTGCACTGATCGCAAGGATCAGCGTGGAGCCGGGGACCACGGTTCCGATCACAGGAACGGCTTCAGAAAGCGCCAGCAGGAAAACCGCAACGAATGACAGCTGTGGATGCGCTGCCACAAAGTCGACCAGTCGGGCAAAATAGGATGTCATTGCTGCCTAGTCCCACAAACGCTCTCGTTCACCTGAACAACCCGGCACTTGTTGCGGCGTTCCGTCCAAAGGACAGCGGGTGTCGATTCCTAGTGCCACGAGCGACTTGATCAGCAGCCATGTATATCCTTCTCAAGATCGCAGACTTTCTGATTGCCATCGGCGTGGCGTCGATAATCGCGCTTACATTGGGATTCGTTGCCCATTATGTTTTTGGTTTCTCCCGTCTAGACATTCGGGCGTTAGCCCTGATGGGCGCCGGCATCTTCGGCGCGCTGGTGGCGACAGAGTGGCTCGCAGAGCTGCGAAAATCTAAGTAGCCGAATCCCATCAGAAAATTCTCTTCTGCCAAGCCGTCATTTGCCCCAGATGTTGCGGATGCGTTTGTCGGCTACCGCCGTGTAAATGACGGTGTTCGCGATCGACCGATGGCCCATGAAGGCCTGAAGCGTCCTTGTATCGACTCCGCGCGCCGCCAGGGCGTAGCCAGCAGCGTGGCGCAGCATGTGCGCATGGATTGGGAACGGGAACCCAGCGGCCGCGCCAAGCCGCTCTATAAGCTTCTGAGCGCCGTCAACGGAGAGAGGCGCCTTGCGCTCCGAGAGGAAGACGAAATCCGCGTGCGGATGCTCGCGCCGCAGCGCCCGCAATAACCGCAGCTCGTCACCCTGCAAGCCGTGAATGCCCGGCGTGCCATTCTTGGCGCGGCGGATATCGATAGTCGCCGTATCGAGGTGGATTTGTTGCCAGCGGATATCGACTAGCTCGCTCACCCGCAAGGCATGCCGGAACGCCATGAGGATCAGCAGCCGATCGCGAACCGGGTTGCGACCTTCGCCGGCACTGGCCATCAATTTGTCGATCTCTGGTTCCGTCAGGTATTCGCGCTGCCGGTAATCAGCATTCTTGGCCCGACCACCGCGAACTGTCGACTTTTCAGACTGCGAGGGCCGCAATTGGACGACCGTATTCATTGGCAAATTCCCCCTTAGAGCAAATCAACTGTCGACACAATGAATATATTGACGACAGTTGTAAAGGGCTAAACCTTCGCGCCCAACCTCGGCGCCGTGGCTACATGACGCTAACCGCCGAACGCCGTCTGGTTCGGAAGTGGATCGCAATCAAGAGCCGCTGGACTTCGATGGGGCCGGTAGTTTGACCATCAAAAAAGGCAAGCCAGGATGATCTTTCGCACGGCCTAGTGGCTCCGTTTATTATCGAGATAGAGCTCGGATTTCCCGCATGAGACGCTCCCACTGGGCTTCGGAACCTTCCAGCTGGCCAGCGAAGCCCCTGCAAGATCATTCGCTGATCTCCCAGCAGCCCGAATTTCTTTAATTCGCGCACGTCGAGACTGTCCGACGACAGGCGCTCGACGGTTGGTCGCGTGGTATCGCGCATCCGACTCATTTCGGGACCGAGCGCAGTGACGGGTCACGATGTATGGAAATCCCATATTTTGCTAATTCGTCGCGCGCTGATTTAGTCATTTTCGGTCACGTCAATTCGCGGTCGAGATAGCCGTACAATGAGTCAACAATCGCTTGTCTGTCGTTACGCGTATCGGCCTTCAGAAATCCCTTCCGAATTAGCGCATCAATTTCCGTTTCGCGTAACTCGATCATCAGGCAGCGCATGCCGTTCTTTTTGCGCTCACGATGCAGGCGCATTCGTTCGGCTGCGGGCGAGCGTTGGGTGGTGTCAGAAACGATTTGTACTTCCAATGCGGGCATCGACTGGGTACGCTTTCCTCAGGGTTTCCGCGCCAAGCGCGACAGCAAGTTGACGTACCTCATTGCCTGGATCGCCTCTTTTGTACGCGCGCCATGTCGATAATTGCCATTCTTCTCGCCAGTAGGCGCGCCGCCTTTAGCCCCATGCATCCGACAGACGCGACAGCCGCGAACCGCAGGCGCACGACAACGCTTCCCTGATCGTTTCGATTTGGCATAGCACCGAGGCGCGTCGTGGGCGCTTTGCATGGGGTTGATGGTCATTTCGACTTGGTACCTCCCCCCACCCCCACCGGATCAGGTAACCTCGCCTCGTTGAGGATCGGCATAGGCATCACCGAACTTGCAGCCAGAAGAGCAGGAGACCCGACATTGCGAGCGCGGCCGGTGGTGACGCTATCGGCAATGATCGCCTGATCTGCCGTGACGTTGTTCGTGGTCACATGCTTGACGGTGATCTGTTGCTGGCCGCGACCGCGGTGATGGTCGAGCCTTTCGGTCAACAGCACCACTGTTCGCGCCGCCTTATCGGCAAGCTGGAGATATTTCGTCCGCCCCTCGAAATACTCGGGCGGCTGCGACCATCCCTTCCGATACATGGCCAAGGCTGCCTCATTGGCTGCTATCAGTTGGCCAACGAGCATCGCCTCAATCGGATCAGTTGAATTAATGTCTATCATTCCCGAGAAGATTGCTGTCGATGAAGCCTGAACCTCTTCAAGATTTCTTAGATTTACCGGCACTGCGGACGCTACGAGATTGGAGAGCCGGTCATTCCACGCATCATATTGGCTCCCGCCGAGGTGTTTGCGCTCCCCCTTAGGGTTGGCTTCGATAGCAATCTTGACTTCTTTCGACTTCATGGTAGTTCCTCGTTAGTTGTCTAACCGGTTAGTCTGAGTGAGCCCGCTGGAATCAATTACCGCCAAACGGCCCAGAATTGACTCTCCATGCGTTTCAAGCACGCTGGCTGGGGGGTTAGCAGAAATTAACCGGGGATTTGCGTACGGGCATTTGTGGGGCATCTAGCGGCATTGCCGGTTTGACCCTTGAGCCAACGTCCGCTGCCGGACCTGTTTTCCAGTTTATTCACGGTCTAGTCCTCGATAACGGTAGAAGCCCGATAACATCGATAACGGTGATAACGGTCGGGCGAGAAACCGCTGCGACACAGCCTCCTGCACAGCGCTCCCTGGCGTTATCGGTGATAACGGCGCCGATAACGGATAGTGATTTTGATTATTCATAGTTTTCAGGCCCTTCGTCGGAAGTGTTATCGGTGTTATCGGTGTGACGGGGGTTTAGAGGCTTCAGCCAGTAACGGCCGCCGCCTTCCTTGTAGACTTCACCGGCCTTGGCCATCTTGAAGAGCAGTTGGCGGACGTTGTCCGATTTCTTGCCAGTAGCGAGCGCGATGTCTGTCGGTCCCATTGCCGAGCCGTTATCCTTCAGCGCCTCGATGATGCTCAGGCGCTCGTCGGACCGCCGGACCTCTGATGCCTCACCCAGGATGCTCCAGTTGCCGCCCGCGAAGATCAGGGCTGTTTCCTTCTCTTCGACGTCTCGTCCCCGCACATAGAGGGTCTTGCCGTTCTGGTCGCTGTCGAGAACGAGGGTGGTGTCGGCGCATGCCGAGAGACCGTTGGAGCCGCTGAGGGTCTCTAGCGGATCATCAGCCCCGCCCTTTTTGGTGTGATGCAATCCCAGCACCGCTATGCCGTGTCGCGTCGCCCAATCCTGAAGCGGGGACCATGTGACATAGTCGTTTTCATAGGCATTGCGGGTCATGCTCCCTGCGGGTTTGATGCGCTGCAAGACGTCGATGATAACGAAGCGTGGACGTGGCACCGATGTGCGCCAATGCTCCAGCTCGTCAATAAAACCGGCATCCATCTGTGGGGCCTCTGTCACCCATTCCAAGCGAGACAGATCAGGCCGGTTTCGTTCGTCTGGAAACAGCGTGTTGATACGGCCTTGAATGCGCCGAGGTCCGTTCTCCATGTCGATATAGAGAACATCTCCTTGCTCGCACAGGATCGACCCGATTGCGACGCCGCCGGTCGCGACCGCCAGCGCCATATCAATTGCAAGCCATGTCTTGCCGAGCTTCTGCCGGCCCGCGAGAACCAAAAAGCCCTCGCTGATGTATCCCGGTACGACCCACTTAATCGGATCGTACGTCGCTGCCATGATATCGTTGGTGCTGGTTCGTCTGAATTTAATGCGATGGTGAGGGGCCTTCGGAGGAACCTCGGCGACCTTTTCGCCAACTACTACCGCCCTGATATTCATGCTGCGTCCTCCGCGGATTGCGCAGGAAGCGGGTCACGACCATCGCGATTGGCAATCAGGCTTAAAAAGTCGTTCCAGTCTCCGCATTCGTCTGGTGGAGACCGCAGGTACACTCGGCGCCCCAAACTGGTATGCACGTCTGCCGCATGCTTCGCCGCCAACCGGCCAGGTTCGTCGTTATCGACAAAGATGTGAACTTCCTTCACCTCACGCGGTAACTCGACCTGGTGTAGTCGGGCAGAACCGAGCGAGGCCCAGACCGTGACGCCGCTCAACTCCATGGCTGACAAGGCCGTCTCGACGCCCTCAGCCAAGCCTGTGACTTCACCGGCCGGCCCAAACCTTACGGCGCCAGCACCGAGGGCCCCCGTTGTCAGTCTGGGATACAATACGTCGGCTTTCTCACCTTCGTTCGTCAGCCTCAGCTGTTGAACGGCAACGATCTTTCCGTCGGGTCTTTGCACACCGGCCACCAAGGCGGGCACATCAACCCGACACCGCAACGTTGGCGGCTGTAACGCGATGCCGCGGTGCTCCAGGTACTCGGCGGCGAAAGAGTGTTGTAGTGAACGTGACGCGACCCAAATCTTGAGTGCTTCTGGATCGGGATCATGAGGCTTTGGTTTGGAGAGTGTAGGCGCAGGAGGAAACCGTGCCTTACCATCCACCAATCCGCGATGCTTTAGCTCCTCGAGGATGTCAACGAACTCGCAGCCCGCAAAGCAGTGCAGCAGCAACCGATCATCATCGCCGTCTGCGACCGATAGTGAAGGGAATCGATCACCGCGACCTTTGCCGTGGTTCGGGCACGGGCAGCAAACAAGCCAGCCGGAGCCGTTGCGGCGCCCTCGCAGGGCGACTCCAATCTGCTCTGCACTCATCGCGGCGCCCTCGTGCGGAAGCGCCGACCGATGGTCTCGCGGACAACGACAAGAGGCCGGCCAAAAACTTCTTGAAGTTCGCGGGCTGCTTGCGTATCTTGGTAGGGCTTTGATGAGGTTTGCGAATTCGGGGTGCCCTGGCCGGCACCCCTTTGCATGTCTGGGTCAGGCGGTGGCATTGCGCACCTCCTGATTTGCCAGAACTACATAAAGCCCTTTGAATTCAATGGAAGCGGTTAGGTCGATTTGCCAAACTAAGCTATTGTTATCGTTTGGTGTATTAGTTCTGCTGGGATCGCCACGAATATTGTTGTAAGTGGCCGTGCGTCGAGCACGGCCATTCCATCGGAGAAGATCGCCTGCCACCGGAGAAGATCGCTTGGACAATCTTGTAATCATTGCCGTTTTCTTGATAGCCGTCGCGCAAGCACTGACCATACTTCTCACAATCCGTCGCGAGAGGGATATCAAGGAGCTGGCCGGACTTGTCGACAAGCAGCGGCTGCACATCGTCGAGCTGACGGCCTGGCTGGCTGGCCGCAACGCTGCCCAGCCCCCGCGCCGATCAAAATCCGAACGCGAACCGGTGAGCGATCCAACGGCTGGCAGCGCTAAAGCAACGGAGCCCGCGACAGCGAAGGATTTATCTGCAACCGCGCCCACGCGCCCCCCGGAGGTTGAAGCCGCACAGGCGATGAAGGTCCTCAACTGGCAGCGTCACATCCTCGCCGGCCTGCGCGCCGGCCTGAAGGCGAAAGAGGTCGCGCCACCGGAGCCGGCGATAATGGGGTCACCTGAGACGGGGACAACGCCGAAAGAGTCGTCTGACACCATGCGCCCGAGCGTCACGGAAGACGAGCCTAATCGTGCGAGCAAAGCCTTCAGGTGGTTCAAAGAGGATGCAAACGGGCCGCAGGGGATCGTTTCTGCGCGCGAGATCGTGGCCGGGCTCACCACGGGTGCCACACCACCGGAGCCGGCGATAGCGCCGAAAGACTTGCCCGATGTCGTTCAGCCGAGCAGCGCAGAGAACGAGCTTGAACGAGCGACCAGGGCCATCGACTGGTTGAAAGAGGATGCCGACAAGGCGCGCGAAATCGCAGCCAAATTGCGTGGCACGCCACCGGCAAAGAAGACCGGATGACGGCTGCTTCTTGAATTGGCCGTTGGCTTGTTCGTTGTGCCGAAAGTACCCGTTGCGCATGAACTGAAGACGGCGGCCGGGGCGTCGGTGGAATGCCGGGAAGACCGGGAGAGAGGCGCGCATGGACGTGCGGCGTCGGCTGTTTGTGGTGTGGATTCTGCTGGCGGCGACATGGCTGGTGGGCTGCATCTGGTTCGGCGCGGCCAAGTGGCACTGGTTCGAAGCCACCCGAATCTATGAGGTCGCTGACGGCAACGACGAGAAATATCGTGTCGAAGTCGATCCAGACTCCACCGATGACGAAATTCTCGCATTTGTTCAAAGATCCGCCGGCTCAAAATGGTTGCGCAAGCAGTGCGCCAGGGATGTGCGCGGGCCATGGTGCGATGTGGTCAGTTCCCTCAAAATGCCGAGGCAGTATTTCACCTGGCAGTATTTGGCGATTTCGATCGGCGGATCGCTATTGCTGCTCACGTTCGCGGCATTCGCCGGCTTTCGCCGCTCTTCCAAGGGCTGAAGGGCGGTCGCTTTTTTTCGTGCGGCGCGCACCCTAACGACGTCCACGCTGTTGCTGCCGGTCGCAATGCATGGCCGCACGAGCTTGTAGCGGTCAGGAAACATTCCATCCTGGAATGACCGTTTCCTACATCCCGTTACCGATGATGGGGCTCTTGAAAAATTATGATTAAGCCGTCGGCCGCGCGAGCACGAAAGCGGGCAGCACGAACGCGATCAACCCGCAAAGCACGCTGACTTGATCCACGCAAAAAGGGGAAAGTCGCGCGTGAGGCCGGACCCAGCGCATGGCGCAGGTCAGGCGGCCAGGAGAATCCGTCGCTTCAAGGGATAAGGGCTCGGCCGATGAGAAGTACGCTCTATCGCACTTCCTCGTTGTGCCTTTGGCGACTTCGTCTTTCCGTATCCCGCCGCTGATCGGCGTCGTGTGCCTCGTACCGACGTTCCTGGATACGACGTCTCTCGGTCTCCCGCTTTGCCTGAAAATCGTGTCCCTGGGACAGGGACTCCCTGAACATCGTGTCCAGCTGCATACTATCCTGGGCAAAAGCGGCCGATCCAAACAAAAAGCCAATCAAAACGGCGGCAGCCGAAACTCCAACCACCGAGCGAGTGCCAGTCGTCATTGTTGCGCATCCCTCAAGTCTGAAAGCGGCCTGCCGTTATTTTGGACGATCCTCCGACAGCGTTTGTTACCTTGAACGAGAAAATTTTCCCTCGACCGGCAGTGCAACCCGCGAACTGGAAATGACACGGGTTGGCACTGACGAAGCACTCGAGACGAAACGTGACGGGCCGAAATGCGATGAGACGCCACATAAAAAAACGGACCCGCCCCTTTTCGGAGCGGGCCCGTCGGACAGCATGATTTCCGGGATTTATTTGTCCTTCTTCATTCCGTCGTCTTTTTTCATGCCGTCCTTGCCCATGGCATCCTTCTTCATGCCGTCGTCCTTCTTCATGCCGTCCTTGGACATGCTGTCCTTCTTCATGCCGTCATCCTTCTTCATGTCATCGGCGGCGAAGGCAACAGGGGCAAGCGCCAGGCTGAGCGAAACAGCCGCAGCCGAAATTCCAAGCGCAATACGGGAGCTGATGGTCATTGATTGTTCATCCTTTTTGAAACCGGTTTCGTCGGCGACATCTGCCGCCGTGGATATGGACGGCCCCGAAATCGCAATTGTTACGAAGGGATTGAAAAAATTTTGCCCCTTCACGGGCATTTGCGCGAAGTTCTGGACGGCCTATCCCAAAAAATGGAAATTGCTGGCCGCCTTTCACCAATTTTGCCATAGTTTGCAGCGCACCAATGCCGGATCAGCCATATCCAAAACTTTCATGTTCACGAATTGAGGGAATGCGGGGTTAGGATGCTTTATAAGCACCTCCGCATCGCCTCAGCCAATCGCCCAGGGAGGGTCATCATGTTCACGCGTCGCCATGTCCTTGTCTCAACGCTTGCCGCCCCAGCCATATTGCGTTTCGGGACCGGCACGGCCCATGCCGCAACAACCCTGAAAATCTCACATCAGTTTCCCGGCGGCACAATCGACAAGGGCGATTTCCGCGACCGCTTGTGCCGTGTTTTCGCCGCTGAACTGGCAAAGCGGACCGGAGGCGAAGTTACAGCCGAAGTCTACCCGAACTCCTCCCTGATCAAGACCAATGCGCAATTCTCGGCGATGCGAAAAGGCGCGCTTGACCTCAGCCTCTATCCCCTTCCCTATGCCGGTGGCGAACTGCCCGAAACCAACATCGCCCTGATGCCCGGGCTCGTATCGACATACGATCAGGGCCTGAGCTGGAAGAAGAATCCCGTCGGAAAGACGCTAACGGACTTTCTCGCCGACAAGGGCATCATCATTCTGAGCTGGGTTTGGCAGGCCGGCGGGGTCGCCAGCCGCTCGCGCCTGATCGTTGCACCGGAAGATGCCAAGGGACTCAAAGTTCGCGGCGGCTCACGGGAAATGGACATGGTCCTGCAGACCGCGGGTGCTGCGGTGCTTTCGGTGCCGTCAAATGAAATCTACGCCGCGATGCAGACCGGTGCCTGCGATGCCGGCATCACCTCCTCCACCAGTCTGATTTCGTTCCGCCTTGAGGAAGTCGCGAAAGCGCTGACATCGGGCGCAAAGGCCTCCTACTGGTTCATGCTCGAACCTCTCCTGATGTCGAAGTCGATTTTCGACGGCCTGCCCAAGAAGCACCAGGATGTCATTCTGGCCCTCGGCACAGAACTCGAGGCATTCGGTCGAAAAGGCGCACAGGATGACGATTCGGAGGTTGCGAAGGTCTACCAAAAGGCCGGCGCCAAGGTTAGCGAACTCGACGCAGCCACCGTCGGCAAGTGGCGCGACATCGCCCGGGAAACCGCATGGAAGGACTACGCCGCCAAGACTCCAACCGCCTCCAAATTGCTGAAACTCGCATCCGACGTCTCAGCATGATGCATGGTCCGCTCACGGATCAAAAGCGCTTGTCGACGCCCGGGACGAGCAGCACGCTCGTCGCGGCGCTCGATGGCGCCCTCACATGGTGCAACCACATCATCGTGGTCATCGCCGCCATCGCGTTGATCGCGGCTTGTGTCATCCTTAGCTACAGCGTGCTTGGGCGCGCCTTGTTTCAGAGCCCGAACTACTGGCAGGACGAGGCGGCCGTGTTTCTCCTCGTTGGCGCGACCTTCATGACGTCGGCGTACGTGCAGCAGCGGCGCGGCCATATCGGCATCGAGGCTTTTGTCGGCCTGCTGCCGCCGCTGGTCAACCGGATCAGGCTCTGGCTGGTCGACGTCGCCAGCTTCCTGTTCTGCGCGTTTTTCGCCTGGAAGTCCTGGACGCTGACGCACGAGGCCTTCACCGACGGTCAGGTGTCGAACTCGATGTGGTCTCCCCCGCTTGCGATTCCCTACGGCCTCATGGCCTTGGGCATGACGCTTCTGTGCGTACAAATCCTGTTGCAAATCATGATTCCCTTCTTTGGGCCGGCGCGTCGATGACTGTATTTGGAATCGGGGTCAGTTACGGGGTCGCCACGCTGTTTGCGATGTTCTCCGGTATGCCGATCGCATTCGCGCTCGGCGCTGTCGCCGTTGTGTTCATGGGCATCTACATGCCTGCAGCTTCACTCGATACGGTGACACAAAATGTCTACGAGGAAATGGCTTCGATCACGCTGCTGTCGATCCCGCTCTTCATCCTGAAGGGAGCCGCGATCGGCAAGTCCCGCGCTGGCCAGGACCTCTACTCCGCATTGCATGCCTGGCTGCACCGCGTCCCCGGGGGGCTTGGCGTCGCCAACGTATTTGCGTGTGCGCTTTTCGCCGCGATGGCCGGATCCTCGCCGGCCACCTGCTCTGCGATTGGCTCAGCCGGCATTCCCGAGATGCGCAAGCGCGGCTATTCGGGTGGCTTTGCGGCCGGTATCATCGCTGCCGGCGGCACGCTGGGCATCCTGCTGCCGCCTTCCATCACGATGATCCTGTTTGCTGTCGCCGCGGAGAAATCGCTCGGACGGTTGTTTCTCGCCGGCATCGGCCCGGGCCTGTTCCTGGTCACGCTGTTTGGCGCCTATGCCGTAACCCGTTTCCGCAAGGAGTACGCGGCGGCGAGCGCCGCCTACAAACAGACCGGTGCAACCTCCGCGATCCTCGCTCGCGACGAGTTCACGCTTGGCGAGCGCTTCAGCGCCTTGCCGCGGGTCTTGCCGTTCGTGCTGCTGCTGACGGGCGTGATGATCGCGCTCTACGGCGGTTACGCCACGCCATCGGAGACCGCCGGTCTTGGCGGCCTGCTCGCGCTGCTGTTGATCGCGCTGATCTACAGCGTTTGGCGGCCCACCGATCTTGCGCCGATCCTGACCTCGACGATTCGCGAGTCCACCATGCTGATGATGATCATCGGCATGTCGCTCCTGTATTCCTACGTGATGAGCTATCTGCACATCTCGCAGTCTGCGGCCGAGTCGATCGTTGCCATGCACCTGCCGCGCTGGGAATTACTGTTGGCCATCCTGGTCCTGGTTGTGGTCCTCGGTTTTTTCCTGCCGCCGGTGTCGATTATCCTGATGACCGC
>Ga0206997_10013_pt1 | contig 11150 bp, 11 predicted proteins | sample Alteio_BWMinCont_3_FD_153478 | JGI IMG/M metagenome (GOLD analysis project Ga0206997, IMG submission 153478) | Enriched cells from forest soil in Barre Woods Harvard Forest LTER site, Petersham, Massachusetts, United States -... | ecosystem: Environmental > Terrestrial > Soil > Temperate forest >...
GAACTTACACTAATTCATCGTAGCGAATCTTTCCGTGGTGCGCCCGATTCGGTTGGTAAAGTAATGCAACTGGCTGCCGATAAAAAAATTAACCTGTTACTAAACAGCAATCTTAAAAAAGTTAATGGTAACGGACATTTACAAAATGTAGAAGTGCAGAATAAAGCAGGTGAACTAAGCATTATTGAAACCGATGATTTAATTCCGTTGTTTGGGTTAAGTCCTAAATTAGGGCCCATTGAAGATTGGAATTTACAAATAGATAAAAACGCTATTGAAGTAAATACAGATGATTATAGCACCAATATACCGGGCATTTACGCCATTGGCGATATAAACACCTACAAAAACAAACTGAAACTTATTTTATGTGGTTTCCACGAAGCAGCTTTAATGAGTCATAGCGCTTATAAATATATGCACCCGGGTGTTAAGTACACTATGAAGTATACTACCGTTAACGGTGTACACACTTTTTAATTAGATGCAAAAAATTTTATTTGTTTGCTTAGGTAATATTTGTCGTTCACCTTTAGGTGAAGGCATTATGTTGCATTTTATTGAAGAGAAAAATTTGGAAAAACAATTCCAAGTAGATTCTGCCGGTACAGCAGGTTATCATATAAATGAAGCGCCTGACCACCGAACAATTGCCAACGCTAAAAAAAATGGAGTAGACATTAGTAAACTACGTGCCCGTAAATTTTCTGCTGAAGATTTTGATGCCTTCGATAAAATTTATGTGATGGATGATAGTAACTATGAGAACGTAGTTGCCGTTGCAAAAAAACACTACACAAAAAAACAAAGTAGATTATTTATTAAACGTACTACACCCCCATCAAAACAAACACGTACCCGACCCTTATTACGGAACCGAAAAGGATTTTGAAACCGTATTTCAATTAGTGTATAAAGCCTGTCAAAAAATTATAGAAACCGTTTGATTTTTCCTTCGTTTTAGTGTAGAAAACCCTAAAAGGGTAGTAAAACAAGGGTTTCTGAAGCTTTTTAACACATATGCTTTAATAAGTGGGTGTTAAAAAGGGCAATTTCTAAAAATATATTTATATTATTGTAAATGTAACATTTTTAAGAAATGTGCGTTATAAAGGATATGAAGAGTTGGCTGCTTACTATACTAATTTTCTTAACCATGCTTTCGGGTAGTATGGCGCAGCAATTTGTTGCTCAGGATGACCCTATTGCCGCCGCACTTGATAGCTTAGCCACCAAAAAAGTGCTTGATAAACTGTATGCTAAACCTGTTTCATTAAAAAATAAATTTGGCTATGCACCTGATTCTATTCCGCATTTCGATGATTTTGTATATGAAAACCGCTTAGCTAAGCTCGATGCAGCTTCTCCGTTTGATTTACAGTTTAATGCTACTGTAAAACCGTATATAGAAATGTACATAAAAAGGAGAACTTTAATGTCTAAAATATTAGGCTTATCACAGCTTTATTACCCTATGTTCGAGGAGATTTTTGATAAGTATAACATTCCCTTAGAATTAAAAAACTTAGCCGTAATCGAGTCTGCATTAAGTCCTGTGGCACGTTCTAGAGCAGGAGCTATGGGGCTTTGGCAATTCATGTATCCAACAGGTAAATTGTATGGTTTAAATGTTACATCTTATATTGATGAGCGTGCCGACCCCTATAAAGCAACCATTGCAGCAGCCGAATATTTGCAGTTTTTATACAAAATGTTTAACGATTGGCAAATGGTTTTGGCAGCTTACAATGCCGGCCCGGGAACCATTAACCGTGCCATCAGACGCAGCGGAGGCAAAAAAACCTATTGGGAAATTAGACCCTACTTACCTATAGAAACTCAAGCCTATGTGCCTGCATTTATTGCAGCTAACTACGTAATGAATTATTATCCGGAACACAATATTTATCCGGATGTGCCTCGTAAAACTTATTTCGAATTAGATACAGTAGTAATTAAAGAGCCGCTTTCTTTTCAGCAACTGGCAGGAGTTTTAGATGTAACTACCGAGGAAATACAATATTTCAACCCCATTTATAAAAAACAAATTATACCGGCGGGCGGTAATGTACTTACTATGCCAAAAAATGTAATAGGCAAGTTTGTAACCAACGAAGAAGAAATATATGCCATGCTTCGCAAGCAAAGCGAAGAGCAAAAAGCTCTTGTGCAAACACAGGTTAAAGAAATTCAAATAACACATACTGTAAAATCGGGCGAGCGCCTTAGCACCATTGCACGTAAATATGGCGTTACGGTAGGAGATATAACTACATGGAACTTAGTAGGTAAAAAAGGCTTAAGGCCCGGCAGAAAATTAGTTATTTATAAAGCTGAAAAACCAATTGCGCCTAAGGATACAACTAAAAAAGCAGAACCTAATTTAGCTGATAAAAGCCTGCAAGCCGATAAAAAATTAGTAGCTGAAACAAGTCCTACAAAAGTTGAAACAACAGCCGTTAAAGAAGAAACTTATATTGTAAAACAAGGCGATTATTTCTATAAAATAGCGCGTGAGCATAACATTTCTGTTGATGATTTGCTCCAAATAAATGGGTTAAACAGAAATTCCACCTTATCTGCCGGACAGAAATTGAAGCTTACCAAGTAGGTTTTCGCCTAAAAAATCACGTTTCACTCCCATTCTCAAAAAATTAATCGTATTGATTATCAAATATATATAACTTATTTTAGTACTATGTGTTGCAAAGTACTGAATTAAACACTTATCTTTGCATAACAATTAACCGAGAAAACTTTAAACAGAATTAAAATATAAAAATGAAACAAACTATCAATACAGAAAACACACAATCGCAAATGCGCAAAGGCGTATTAGAGTTGTGTACTTTATCGGTGTTGGCTATTGGAGAGGCTTATCCAACTGAAATTATAGAACAGCTTAAAAGTTCTAAAATGATGATTGTGGAAGGAACCCTTTACCCGTTACTAACCCGTTTAAAAAATGCCAACTACCTAACCTACCGTTGGGAAGAATCTACCTCGGGTCCTCCTCGTAAATATTATAAGTTAACCCCGGAAGGAGAAGCTCTTTTAAAAGAACTTGAAAACACCTGGGATGAAATGGTAGATGCCGTAAATAAATTATTAAAAGAAAATAAGAATAAATAAAATATTAAAAATACGATTATGAATAAAACACTCACCATAAACCTTGCAGGCTTAGTCTTTAATATAGAAGAAGGAGCCTACCAGTTGCTAAAAGATTATTTAGCAGCTATAAAAAATCAGTTTAAAGATGAAGAGGGTTGCGATGAAATTGTAGCTGATATTGAGGCCCGTTTGGCAGAACTATTAAAAGCTAAAACCCATGCAGGCAAACAAGTGTTGGTAGATGAAGACATACACGACGCTATTAATGTAATGGGTAAACCAAGTGATTTTGAAGAAAACACTTCAGAAGAAAAACAAGGCAGTTCTGCATCACACAATCAAAAAAACAACAACTATACAAATAAAAGGCGTCGCGTTTTTCGTGATGGCGATAACAAGGTTTTAGGTGGTGTTTGTTCAGGGATAGCTTCTCATTTTGATATAGATCCTTTATGGATTCGTTTAATAGTTGTGGTTTTATCATTTGCATTTGGGTGGGGAGTTTTACTTTATATTATTCTTTGGGTAATAATTCCGGAAGCTAAAACAACTGCTGAAAAACTTGAAATGCGTGGAGACCCCATAGACATTAACACCATTAGTCAGACTATAAAAGAAGAAGCTGAACAATTAAAAAATCGTGCGCAGAATTTTGGTAATGGTGTTAAAGTAGAATTTAACTCTCAACGAAGTCGAAGTGTAGCGAATAAAATAAGCAACCTACTTTACACCATTTTCCATGGCATTTTTAAAGTTATTTCAAAAATTTTTGGCGCATTATTCGTGCTATTTGGTACCCTTTTTTTTGTTATGTTGCTATTAGTTTTATTTAATGTTGGTACAGTTGATGGGCTTAGTATAAACGAATTTTTACAGGCATTTACCGGCTCTGAATTCCCTATGTTTTGGTTTAAAACGGGTTTGGCTATGTGCGTTGGCATTCCGCTTTGCATGATTGTTTACAAAGGACTTAAACTTGTTTTAGGGATAAGAACTTCATATCGTTGGTTAAACTTATCTGCCGGCATATTATGGTTTGTAGGTTTAACAATTTGCCTATACTTATCAATGACTATACTTAGAGATTTTTCAGAAGAAACACCTTTAAAAACACAGATTGCTACACACTTTAACAACGCAGATACTTTATTTATTAAAGGAAATAATAATTATCAAAAAAACGAAACCGATTTAGACTTTACATTTGATAACGACCGTTGGTTAATTAACAATACAGTACAACCATCTGTTTGGGAAGGGAGACCAAGGGTAAAAATTATTGCTTCAGAAAATGATAGTGTCTCTGTGTTTATGAGAAAAACAGCTGCAGGAAAGCAAAAAACCGAAGCCTCGGTGCGCGCAAAAAACATTAACTATAACGCTGCGCAGCAAGGTTCGGTTTTGTTGCTTGATAACTATTTTTCATTTGTAAGTACAGATAAATATAGAAATCAAAGTGCAGAAGTGTTGATTAAGCTTCCCAAAAATAAAGTTGTTTTTTTAGATAATAGTTTAAGAAGCTCTTGGTACGACATCGATAATGTTAATGGCATCGGCGATGCTGAAATGAGTGGGAAATACTGGAAAATGACTGAGAATGGGCTTACCTGCCTAAGTTGTACGGAAGAAGATTTAAAAAAGAGTGAAGATGATGATACAGAACATATAATAAATATAAACGACAGTAATGCACAGGTGCATATTAATAAGCATGGCATCGAAGTACACTCTAAAGACGCGAACGTAAAAATATCTGCTGACGGAATTAAAGTAGATGAGAAGAAGAAATAATAAATAGATTTGATTTATATTTGTTACACAACTTTATTAAAATGAGCGCAGAAAACAAAAGCATCGAATCATCTAAAGCACCTGAGCCTGTTGGTTTATATCCGCATGCAAAAAGAGTAGGCAATTTATTATTCTTAAGTGGGGTTGGTCCGCGTGAGCGTGGTACAAAAAAAATACCCGGCGTAGAGTTAGATGAAAAAGGAGTAATTGTTTCTTACGACATTGAAGCGCAATGCCATAGTGTGTTTCGTAACATTAAATACATTTTAGAAGATTCGGGTAGCAGCTGGAATAAAATTGTAGATGTAACCGTTTTTCTTACCAATATGAAAGACGATTTTCCTAAATACAACAAATTATGGGCAGAATATTTTAAAGAAAACCCGCCTTGCAGAACAACTATTGAAATTAATTGCCTGCCAACACCTATTGCTATTGAACTAAAAGTTATTGCTACAATAGACTAAAATTAGTCTGCTTGTAAAAATGCGTAACGGTAATCAACCGGTGTAACAAAAGTTTCTTTAATTGTACGAGGGGTTACCCAACGCAGTAAATTAATTTTGGCTCCTGCTTTATCGTTAGTTCCGCTACCACGCGCACCGCCAAATGGTTGTTGACCAACTACAGCACCGGTACATTTATCATTAATATAAAAGTTACCTGCACTGTTTACCAGTTTTTTAGTAGCCAGTTCAATTGCGTAACGGTCTTGCGCCATAATAGCACCTGTTAAAGCGTATATAGAAGTTGAATCAACTATATCACAAATTTCTTCAAATTTATTTTCGTCGTATACATAAATAGTTAACACAGGGCCAAACAACTCTTCGCACATGGTAACGTACTTAGGGTCTTTAACTAAAATAATTGTAGGCTCAATAAAGTACCCTTTGCTCTTATCATAATTACCGCCGGCAACAATTTCAACATCTTTATCTTTTTTAGCGGCATCAATGTATTTAGTCAGTTTATCAAAACTTTTTTCATCAATAACGGCATTAATAAAGTTGGTAAAATCTTCGGTAGGGCCCATTTTCATTGATTTTAAATCGGCCTGTAATAAGCTTTTTACTTCGTTCCATAAGTTAGATGGAATATAAGCGCGTGATGCAGCCGAACATTTTTGCCCTTGATACTCAAATGCGCCTCTGCTAATGGCGGTAGACACTTGATTTGCGTGTGCTGATTTGTGAGCTAAAATAAAATCTTTACCCCCTGTTTCGCCCACAATGCGTGGGTACGATTTATATTTATGAATGTTGTTACCAATAGTTTGCCAAATGTTTTGAAACACTTCGGTGCTTCCTGTAAAGTGTATGCCCGCAAAATCTTTATGATTAAAAACAATTTCAGCTGCGTCAGGTCCGCTTGGATAAATTAAATTAATTACACCAGCGGGTACACCTGCTTCGGTAAAAATTTCCATCAGTACATTAGCTGCATAAACCTGTGTGTTACTTGGTTTCCAAACTACCACGTTACCCATCATAGCGCACGATGTAGGTAAGTTGCCCGCAATGGCTGTAAAGTTAAACGGAGTTAATGCGTAAATAAAACCTTCTAATGGGCGCCACTCTAATCTATTCCAAACTCCCGGACCAGATATCGGTTGCTCATTATAAACTTCAGTCATAAAATGAACATTGAAACGCAAAAAATCTGTAATCTCACAAGCAGAATCAATCTCTGCCTGAAACGCGTTTTTGCTTTGCCCCAACATAGTTGCTGCATTTAACTTAGCACGGTAAGGACCTGCAATTAATTCAGCTGCCTTCAAAAATATACTTGCACGGTGTTCCCAACTAAGGTTAGCCCATTGGTCTTTAGCCGCCAAAGCAGCATCTATAGCTTGCTTTACATGCTCTTTTGTGCTTTTATGAAAATGCCCCAGTGTATGCTTATGATCATGCGGAGGTGCTAAACGTATTTTATCGTTGCTACGAATTTCTTTTCCGCCAATGTACATTGGTATATCTAACTCTTTCGAACGCAAGTGCTTTAGCATAGCTTGCAATTCAACACGTTCTGCGCTTTTTGGAGCGTAATTTTTAATTGGTTCGTTATATGGGGTGGGTACTTTAAAAATTCCTTTTGGCATGATTTTAATTTTTTACAAAAGTAAAGATTTTACCGAGTTTTAAGCCGCAAACAATGCTTAATTTTGTTTAAACAAGCCTTGAAAACACAAGAACATAAAATAAGTAAAGAACTGGCTAAAAACATAGCCTTGCATGCACAAGGACTTGCTCCTAATTCGGCTTTTGGAACAGGCAAAACAGGTGCTTTAAAGGCTATACAACACTTAGGTTACCTGCAATTAGATACACTGGCAGTTGTAACCCGTGCTCATCATCACACTCTTTATACACGTACAGCAGCATATAAGGAAACGCACCTTGACCAACTACTAAAAGAGCGCAGCATATTTGAGTACTGGGCCCATGCGGCATCTTACTTACCAATCGAAGATTATCGTTTCACCTTTCTACGGAAAGAAGAGTTTCTTAGTGGGCGTTCGCACTGGTTTAAAAAAGACAAGAAGGTAATGAAGCATGTGCTGGACAGAATTAAAACGGAAGGTGCCTTGCAGGCAAAAGATTTTGAATCGGAAAAACAGCACGGTAGTTGGTTTGATTGGAAACCGGCCAAAATCGCTCTTGGCAATTTATTTATGGAGGGTAGTTTAATGATAAGCGAGCGCAAAGGGTTTCATAAAGTTTATGATTTAACCGAACGTGTGCTTCCTGCAGAAATTAATATAACCAAGCCAACTATTACCGAGTATGCTGAATTTCTTATTAAAAGCACCTTAAGGGCGCATGGCTTTGCTTCGGCTAAAGAGATAGCTTATTTACGGAAAGGCATGTTGCCCCATGTACAGCAAAAGCTAAAACAACTGGTACAACAAAACTTATTGATTGAAATACAGGTAGAAGGCGTAAAAGAAAAACAATTTGCTTTACCTGAAGTAATAGAAACCAAATTTAAAACCAAAGCAGCACAGGTAAGCCTGCTTTCTCCCTTTGATAATGCGGTAATTATGCGCAACCGTTTAAAACAGGTTTTTGATTTTGATTATGGGGTTGAATGCTATTTACCTGAGCACAAAAGAAAGTTTGGTTATTTCTGTCTGCCAATTTTATACGGCAATAATTTTGTTGGTAGATTAGACCCCAAAGCCGACAGACAAAAGAAAGAATTCATTATTAAAAGCCTTCATATCGAAAACTCTCCAAGCGACATGGATGGTTTTGTGCAAGCTATAAGCGTGTCTTTAAAACAATTTGCTGCTTTTCACGATTGCACTAAAATCACTATAGAAAAAACATTCCCAGCAAAAATTAAAGGTGCATTAAAAAGCGCCTTACTAAAAGAGATGTAAATTGTTTTAATTTGTAACTTTAACTCATAAATGATTATTGTAGGTTTAACAGGTGGCATAGGTAGCGGCAAAAGTACCGTAGCAAGGGTTTTTGAAACACTTGGGATAAAAATCTATAACTCCGATGAACGTGCTAAAGAATTGTATTTTGTACCTCATGTAAAGTTGCAAATAGAAAAACTACTGGGTAAAGAGGCTTACGTAAACGAAACAACTTTAAACAAAAAATACATTTCCGAGAAAATATTTTCTGATGCTGAATTATTGAAACAAGTAAACGCAATCATTCATGCCGAAGTAAAAAAAGATTCTGACGCATTTGCAAAAACACACGCCACTGAAAAATATATTATTAAAGAATCTGCCTTATTAATAGAAGCAAAACTACTTTCATCCATAAATAAATTAGTAGTTGTTACATCTAACCTAAATTTACGAAAACAACGCGTTGCTTTACGCGATGGACTTACTGAGGAAGAAATAAATAAACGAATAGCTCAACAAGTACCCGAAGAAGAAAAAATAAAATTGGCTGATTGGGTACTTGAAAATAACGAAGAAAACTTACTGATACCGCAAATACTAAAAATTCACCAAAGCCTTATAGCTTAAACTTCTTCCTCGTACTCCCTAACTTTAATAACGTTTAGTGTAGATTCGTAGGGCTTCGTTTGTGGCTCAAGCTTTTCTAAATTACGTTTAACCACCAGCTTAGGTGTTTTATTTTTTCTTCTCATTAATATAACTCTATAGCTAAAAAACAAAAGCACCGCCACTAACGGACTTATAATATACCAAATAGAAATTACCGATGGTTGCACTGTGTAATTAACATCCTCCAATAAAATTTGTAAAGCATTGTCGTTTTTAAATGTATAATAAAAATTCCCTACTCCATTATTATCAAAAACTACTTTTTGGTTTGTTCCATTCACAATTAAATCGAGTTCGTAATTATTGTTTATTAATTTAAGGCTATTAGGATTGTTAAACTTTACAATTATACGCGTGTTAGTATATGTAAAAATATACTTGGGTAACTGAAAGCTTACATCAGCATTACTAACTCTATTGCTTTGGAATGATTCAGCAGGCTTTACAGTCTCTTCTAACTGACGGGCTCTTACATTAAACGAAATCAATAAAACAAAAACGTATAAAATTTTCTTCATCTATTTTCTCCTTCTCTCAGTATTATTTAATTCTAACGTAAATTTAAAGTGTAAATGTTTCTCACCCAATTAAAATAGACTAACCATTTATTTTGCACGTTTAACACGATTAAAACAATAAAAAAAGCCGATTCTTATACAGAATCGGCTTTATATTTTTTTGAAATATTTGAATTACTTCAGTAATTCTCTTGCAATAACGAGTTTTTGAATTTCGCTGGTACCTTCGCCAATAGTGCAAAGTTTGCTATCGCGGTAGTATTTCTCTGCCGGAAAATCTTTTGTGTAACCATAACCGCCAAAAATTTGTACTCCTTCAGTAGATACTCGTACAGATGCTTCAGATGCGTAGTATTTTGCATAAGCACTTTCTTTAGTAACTTTCTCACCGCGTTGTTTCATATCAGCAGCACGGTAAGTAAGCAATTCAGATACTTCTACATCCGTTGCCATATCAGCTAATTTAAATGCAATGCCCTGAAATTGAGAAATTGCTTTTCCAAATTGCTCACGCTCTTTACTGTATTTAAGCGCTGCTTCGTAAGCGCCGCGCGCTATACCGCAAGATAAAGCCGCGATAGATATACGACCGCCATCTAACACTTTCATAGCTTGCACAAAACCATCACCTTCTACTCCAAGCATTTGGTCTTTATGTACTTTACAGTTTTCAAATATAAGTTCGGCTGTTTCGCTGGCACGCATGCCTAATTTGTTTTCTTTTTTGCCAGATTTAAACCCAGGTGTTCCTTTTTCAATCACAAAAGCCGTCATACCATGACTATCGCCTTTTTTACCTGTACGTACAATAACTACCGCCACATTACCGGTAATAGCATGTGTAATAAAGTTTTTGCTGCCGTTAATAATAAAATGGTCGCCTTCTTTTACAGCAACTGTGTTCATTCCACCTGCATCAGAACCTGTACCTGTTTCGGTTAGGCCCCAAGCGCCAATCCACTCGGCAGTTGCTAATTTTGGAAGATATTTTTTCTTTTGTACTTCGTTACCAAACATTAAAATATGGTTGGTACAAAGTGAGTTATGCGCCGCCATTGATAAACCAATAGAGCCACAAATTTTAGACACCTCAATAAGTGCTGTAACATACTCGTGGTAACCAAAACCCGAACCGCCATATTCAGTAGGCACTACAACGCCCATTAAACCAAGCTCGCCTAATTTTTTAAAAACTTCCACCGGAAATTCTTGAGATTCGTCCCACTCCATCATACGGGGTAAAATATGTTCTTTACCAAATTTGCGAATCATGTCCGCAATCATAATTTGGTTTTCGGAAAGACGAAAGCTCATCCCCGTTGCATTTTCAGTTAGTACTGTACCAGACATTGTATGTTATTTGAATAGTTAATTAATTTTTCTTTTCCTTTTAAAAAGTCAAGCTCTACCACAAAGGTAAAACCTGCTATGTTAGCTCCGCATTTTTTAACAATTTCTGCTGCTGCTTGGGCGGTGCCACCTGTAGCAAGCAAATCATCGTGTATAACTATGTTCCAACCTTTTTTAATTACGCCGTCATGCACCTCAATAGTTGAGCTTCCATATTCTAAATCATAGGTTTGACTAACCGTTTTGCTCGGTAGTTTACCCGCCTTGCGCACCATTATAAACGGAATATTTAACCAACTTGCCATTAGCATGCCAAATAAAAAACCACGGCTTTCAAT
>Ga0206997_10295_pt1 | contig 11130 bp, 6 predicted proteins | sample Alteio_BWMinCont_3_FD_153478 | JGI IMG/M metagenome (GOLD analysis project Ga0206997, IMG submission 153478) | Enriched cells from forest soil in Barre Woods Harvard Forest LTER site, Petersham, Massachusetts, United States -... | ecosystem: Environmental > Terrestrial > Soil > Temperate forest >...
TTCACCGAACATGTGGCCAATCTTTATTGGTTACCAAATGGAAATGTAATAGCAACTAGTTATAAAAATGATATTAAATGCTGGCGTTTAATTTCACGACATGGTTGCGCTATTGATTTTCAGCTAATCTGGCGTACACATAGCTCTTTGTATGTAAAAAATTGTCAATTTGATTTGACTGAGGGATTATCACAATTCAATCATAGATTATTTACTCAAAATAATAAAGCTACGTGGCTCTATGATGGGCATAGTTGTATCGTTAAAGAGCAATTTGACGAGGCTGTTGTTCATTATGAGAAATTATTATCGGTTAATCCTGAATGGAATGTGCTACTAGAGGAAATTTGGTATGCCAGAGGGCAGCTAAGTGCTAAGAGTGGACATCTAGATGAGGCATTGACTCATTATTCACGAGCTATAGACTTAAATCCCAAATTTGCCGATGCTTGGTTTGCAAAAGCCACAATTTTGCAGCAAGAGGCTCAGTATTTTGAAGCAATAGACCTATGCAATAAATTCATAAATCTTTCATCTAAATATGTAGACATAAGGAATTCAGCGCCTCTGATTCGTTTCCATAATCTAAAGATGCACTGTTTATTTTCGATTAATGATTTTGAAGCGGCTTTAGTTTGCTTTGAAGAATTACTTAAATTAAGAGATGTGAATACTGATTACGCAATGTGTTATAGAGGTTTTATTTTATTATTACGTAGGAGTGACACGAAACTTGTGCAAGAGCTATTTGATAGGGTATTAACTAAACAGCAAAATTATTCTCTAGGATTACTAGGCAAGGGGCTATTATGTCTATTAAAAGTACCAGGTAATAAGCCATTATTTAGTGAATTCTTGCTTAAAGCTGAAGAAGCAGCTCAAAATGAAAAATTAGAACTTTACTTTGTCCAAGGAAAACTATTGGCAGAATTAGGGTTTAAAGATGAAGCGCAACAAGCGTTTGAAAAAGGATTACTAATAAGACCAAATTATAAGCCTATTCTTGAATTGCAAGGAAAATATAATAATACAAAAAGTGATCATTTGACTAAACCCTCTATAACGATATCACAGGGTGGTTCCTCATCGGTTGCCGTATTGGCATCGCACATGCATTTTAAACCAAGCGCAGATTATTCTGCATCACCAAATACAACGTTAGAAGAACATATAGAAATAACTTTAAGCTTCCAGCCTAGTAATACTGCAGGTAAATAATATCTTAAGGTAAAGGAGAATGGGGGTTTAGATAATGGTAAAAGAAGTTATCTGCAACGGTAGGGGAATATATGGATGCTAGGAATAAAGAATTAAATCCTCCATCAGCTAGCAGTAACACGCCAGTGGGTGATACTAAATTTGTTGCAGTTGAAACTGCTTCGCCAGTAACTGTCGTTGGGCCTATCAATCAAGTGCAATACAACCATGGCGCTATTATAAACAATGCTATTTATATAACTCCATCTGCTACAAGTCAAAACGATAATACTGACAAAAAACGGTCATCATTTAGTGTGAAACTGATAGGAATTACGTTTAAGCCTGAAAACTTTATTGCACATGAAAGAATAACTGAGCTCGAAGATCATATTAAAAATGGGGCAAAATCTGTTGCCGTAATTGGTCCACGTGGTGCAGGCAAATCAGAAGTAGCAATGGACGTTGTGCGGAAAAGTAATTTGGAATATTGTCGTGTGCTAAATTTTAGAAATGAAAAAACATTACAAACCAGCGTTCGTTTTTTAGCCAAAGAATTGCTAGACTTAGAAACACTAATAAAATTCGGAAAAGAAATAGATGTAAACTCAGCAGTGGATAATGTTAAACTATTTATTGTCCCCAATTTAAATCAGCATAAGTCGTGGGTAATAGTGTTAGACAATGGCAACCGCCGAATGTCGGAAAAAATGAGTTACATAAAGGATTTATTAACAGCGGTTTCAAATGGTAGCGGGGTGGTTATCGTAACGACATCAGATATTAATTTCAAATGTGATAGATCTGTTGATATGACTGATGGCTTCCCTAAATTTGAAGATGCAAGCCAGTTTCTTGTAAACATTATTGGATACCCATTAAATGTTGAGTTCATCAGAAATATACACGCTTTATTTGGTTATCTGCCGCTAGCACTTATTAAAGTGGCTGCTTGTATTAAAAGCTATATGGCTAATGGCGGTTTCCATACAAGTCAAATTGATGCTGTATGTGAAAAATTCTATGCTGATATTAAAAAAGATATATTAATACTGGAACAAAACCCTCAGTATTATGACATAACTGATGATTTTGACGATACGATTCCTAGCATAGCTATTACTGTTTTATCACGTAATACCATTGACCAAACTTTAAAAGACCTTGTTCGGGTTAATAAACAACTTGCTGTTTTATATGCAATATCATTAATTTTATACGCATTACTCGACAACAGATATATTTCAAAGGGATTATTAGACAAGTTTCTCAGAAAATTCTATCCTTCATTAACGCCCGTGTTTTTAGATTCAATTATATCGTGCAGCATCATGAATGGCCATATTCAAAAGGAAAATATCATAGCGCCCAATGATCAATATTATAGAATGCATGGATTTAATCAAATTTTAATATTCTCTATGTCCAATTATTTGATTAATAAAATACAAGAACTGAATTATGAGTTATGTTTAATAAAAGAAACTGTAAATATGACCTTATTTTTGAATGGCATTCTTACCGTAATTAATAACGAAACAACTTTCAGTGTAGAAATAGGTCAATATTTTGATTTTGTGCCTGAGAATTTTACTCGAAATGAACCTTTTTTAATCAACCATATTGAAAGAATTATAATGCTTGCCGATAAGTTTTCATTTAAAGAAAAGGTCATTGTAGATACCTTAAATATATGTGCTGCTTACTATAGGTTAAATGGTAACCTTAGTGAATCTCAGGCTATGTGTGAGAAAGCTGAGTTATTATGCACGCAAACAAATGGTAAAATGAGTTTGTCATACGCTATCACATTATATAATTTCTCGAGATTCATATCCATTAACACTTCCGGGGATACTAAAAAAGCCAAAACACAAATGAAACGGGCTTGCACTATCGTAAAAGGATTGGGTGGGTCTGATAGTTATTTTTATTGGAACTTTATTGATAAATTAGCCGGAACATTTTATTGGAGATTTCGCTATTATGCGCATAACGGTAATGCTGCTAAAGCAAAAAAGAATTCAGAAAAAGCAAGATGCCATTATGAGGAATGCTATAATAAATTGCATGACAAAATCTATGCTAAATTAAGTAAGGATATTAAACCTGGATATTATGAATTAGCGTTATACTCTGCGATTTGTACAGATTTGGCAACACTATTAATAAGCATGAAAGCTGTTCCAGATAAATCGGAATTGAGAAAACAAGCTTTAGATAAAGTAGCTGAAGCAAAAAAATTATGTCCGAATAACTGCTTAAGTTATACTTGGGTGCTTTCAGTTTATGCACGAGCAAATGCAAAAATGGCGAGATTAAACCCTAATGACACAGATAGGGTTAACCAGTCAAGAGATGCGTATTTGCAGATCTGCAGTCCTATAATTAAACAAGAAAAACCGTCTGGAATATTAACCCCTTTTTATTACATCACTGCACTTTATAGATTAGCAAAACTAACATTTAAATATGATCCAATTAATCTAAGTGCTTCTCTTATGTATCTCGCTCAACATGATAAATTAGTACAACAACATAGTGGAATAGATAACTACAAACTAAAAAAATCAGCAGAGTTACGAGATAAAATTAACCTATCAGTTACTAATCAACGACCAAAATAGTCGAGAAGCCTTCTTTCCTTTTAACTATTAGCTGTCGGTGCGCGTTGTGTACCTGGCTGGGTAGTACTGGGCGTGGTTTGATTTTGTGCAAGCGTTTGTTCTTGATTCTTTTTGACACTCGTTTGCTGTTTGGATGGGCTCATTGATTTCAGAAGATCAGCTGTTTCACCCTTGCTGCAGGATGGACAAGCAAATGTAGCGGTCGTTGCGAGTAAAGCAAAAAGCGAGATCCCAGCAACTAAACCAGCTTTAACAATGCGCATATTCGAACTCCTTATTTATTAAATGAATGTGTTTATGCGCTTTCTAGTTTAGCCATTCGGATTAAATATTTCTAGTCAGATTGTGGCATTAATTCAACGTTAAATAGTTCGCGATAGAGTATACCATAAGCAGTCGTTGTCCAAGGAATAGACCATATTAACCCAATGCCAAAAGGAATTGCACTAAGAAAGGTAATGAAGATGCAAGATATAATGATCGCTAATATTTTAAAGAAATGATGGTGTACTGCTTTACAGGATAATTTAATAGATTGAATGATACCCATATTTTTTCGGTCAAGGAGTAATGGTAAAGACATCACAAAATACGCCATTGATGCTACCATAAGTACTGTGGTTAATGTGATCGTTATCAAGACAGGATCGATGGACGTCAGCGTAGCAATAAGTCCGGCAATAAAAAATATGATAAAAAATGTTATCGCATAGAACGCGACTAATAGTAAATATAAAAGTGATAGTCGATAGAATCGGCGCTCATAGTCGGTAAAGAGCATTTTGATTTGGATAGGGCGTGATGCAGCACGATAAATACCAAGTAATATTAAACCACCCACTAATGGAAGCATGACCAAAAACATAATAATCGTGTACACATTCATAACAATATTGACGAGGTTGTCTGAGGAACCAAGCAATGCATAATTAATGATAGCGCCGGCACCAATGATGAGGAGCTCGAAAAGAATAAGAATTAAATAAGACCCAATAAATGTTCCTTTTACCCCTTTCACTTTATGCCAGCTTTCCGAAAAGATGCTGCCAATCATCAGTGTGTATTGACGGATAATGGGATCTTTCGTATTTGTTTCATTTATCATTCTGTGCTCCAAGTTTTGCTAACCAAATTGTTAATCCTATCTAGAAAATGAGATGATTCTGCTTAGCAAAAGTTCCTAATGTGCGCGTTTATTTAAGGAGCTGCTACAGCAGAGGGTTCTACACCTATTAATTCGCGATATAAAATGCCATAGATCACTGCTGCCCAGGGCAAACTCCAAATTAAGCCAATACCAAAGGGTATAGTACTGACAAACAAGATAAGAATGGTCGCTATAATGAGCGCAAAGATTTTAATAAAGTGCGGTTTGATAGCGCTGATCGACATTTTAAAGGCTTGAATCACACTGACATTTGGTTTTTCAACCAATATTGGAATAGTCATAATTAAAAAAGTAAACATAAGTGAGAATGCGAACACAACTGAACTCACGGTCGGCCACAAGTTTACCTGGACGTCGTCTTCCAAAAGAGTGACGAATTTTACCAGCTTGTATATCCAACAATATAACCACATGTTCACTGCTTTCCACAGCCAACAAAGCGATATTTGTTGGGTTAAATACAACTTTGCTTATAACCTTTAAAGGATGGGATATAGCAACAACAACGCTGTTATTAATATCCCATATTCGAATTACTTCTTTATCACTATCAATAGCTAATCTGCCATCTGAACTAAAGCTCCGTCCTATGAACTTATAAAACGTTTTAGTACTAATATCCCATACAGATACGCTCCATATGTTTTTATCTGAAAAAACAATCATCTGATTATTTGGACTAAAAATAAGCCTATGCAAAATGTCATATGATGAAAAAGAATATTCGACCGACAAACAAGTATCTATAACTTGCCTAATAATATCCCAGATACATATGGCGCCAGATTTAAAATGTAAAGCTAAAAATTGTCCATTCAGACTAAATGTAAAAGACTCTAATTTGTCACTATTGTTTGATCGATTTTTGTTAATAACAGGAACTTTCAAATTTCTATAAGGTTCTTTCGCTATATTCCATAATCGAATAAGTTCATTAGTATCATTGGCCCCAAATGCTAATAAATTGGAGCCTGGATGGAAAACAAACTCAGTTATAGGGCCATTAAAAATATGATGTACTCGCCCTGATTGTGTATCACGTAATTGTATTTGGCTTTTCTCATTATCATTTTCTCCGATACATAAGAGCCATTTACTATCTGAACTAACATGCAATTTCGGTGCATATTGTTGTTGCTCAAACGTATTTGCGATTTTTTCATTCTTAATTTGCCACTGACGAACCGTACCATCCGTACTCCCGGATATGAGTAGATTATTATTGCGACTAAAAGTCACACTGCATACTGTAGAGGAGTGACCAAATAACACCCGATAGATGGATGCATTTTTAACATCCCACAAACGAACTGTAGCATCCCAACTACCAGAAGCCAAATACATACCATTGGGACTAAATGCAACGCACATAACATATTGAGTATGTCCTTTAAGTACAGCGTAGATGGTACGATTTTCAATAATCCATAACAACACTATAGCTGCATCAACCCCGCCGCTGTCGTTATTTCCTCTACCCGCAGCCAATAATTTACCATCTGGGCTAATTGCCAAACAATTTATATTAATACCCCGCCGATACTCGTTTTTTATCGGATTTGTTAATGGTTCAAGGAATTTATCGCTTTCAAAATCCCATAACCGTATTTGATAATCATCATGACGATTCATTTCATCTGCTGATGCTAAAAATTGGCCGTTTGGGCTAAATACAATATGTGGATTATGGGTACCGCCAGTGGACGATGAAATTGTTCCATCTGAATTATAACTTTGCTTATATTGAGTAATAACGCGAAGTGGTTTACCCGTAGCCACATCCCATAAACGAATCGTACCATCCTCACTACTTGAAGCTAATTGATTATTATGTCTCGGGTTAAAGAGAACATACTGGATTTTATCATTTGCAAGACGTTCAAGACCGCCATCTGATATAATCTGATTCTGATTAATAGATAAAAACTGAACTTTTCCTTCATGGCTCACTACAGCTAAACGTTTTCCTGTTAAATCAAAATCGACACCAATATATACATCATCTCTTAATGTATATTGAAGCATACTTGATTGCATATCCCATAGATAAAGACCATCCATATCTGCAGTAGCTAATAATGAGCCATCAGGGCTACAACAAACCATAACTACTATTCCTTTATGTCTTAATGCCGGCATTTCACCTGTATAAAGATTAGTGAGGTCAGCGCCACGGAAGTCACAGTCATTTATCCAGACATCCTGTACATCGCTGCCGGCTAAATTTGCGTCGGAAAATTTAGTATTATTTGCAATCATTTTTTTAAGATATGACCGTGGTGCTTGAATATCGCTAAAGTCCAAATTATTTATGGGTCCCATTAAATTGAGCACCGTCAAGGCATTAGAGGCTGCGTTAGCTAGTTCCGGTTTTTTTTTACTCGCTAGAATGATTTTTACTAATCGGTCATGAGTTTTTGAATTATTTCTAGCTAAATCAGCTAAAAAAGTGGCTATTTCTATAGTAAATAATTTCTGATTAAAACTTGTTTCTACAAGTCGTGCACACGCAGCATCGAAGTTATCATCTGTCCAATCTGCTAGCCCCATATCATGGTATAAATATGACGCAACAAAATATTCCACAAATGATGGATGATAAAAACTATATTTACCTTCACTATAGCGCAATGGACATGCTAAAAGCTTTTGGGCAATCTCAGGCTTATCTTTATCTTCTTTAAAAAATTTATCCCATCTATTAACTGTTGGCTTTGGCACATCAGCATATCTACTGTGAGATTTACTTATCACAGGCTGGTATTCTACTTTAAATAAAATCTTATCCTTATCCGCTGTAAACATTTGAAAAGCAAGTCCTTCTGCAAATTCGCCAAAATAACGTTCACTTTGATCATAATCTATAGGAATTTTCCCCATTATCTCAATAAGCCGCTTGCCTTCTCGTTCAAACCAATCAGAAATGGATGCTCTATAGATTTCTGCGGGTGTAAAAATAGTGTTTAGACCATGTTTTGCAAAAAGAATCGTAGCTATCATACGCAATAATAGTGGTGACTCAATTAACTCAAAAACATAAGGAAAACGATTTAAAGTGTCTATACATTCAATTAATGTATGTTCTGATAAGGTTACCTTAAGATATTTTTCTAAAAATGCGTTTCTCTGTTTTAAATCAAATGGCGCCAACCAATACTCTTCAATAGGATTAGTATTATGGTGATGCCCCAAACCAAAAACTGTATTGCGGTTTGGAATTTTGGACAAACTTACACTACGACTCGTAATGAGTATTTTGATATTCCATTTGTTGATACCAATTAATAACCTATCTAAGGGAACAGCTTTTTCTTTATCATCTAATTCATCATAACCGTCTAATAATAAGAGAAATTTACAATACTTTTGTAATAATTGAATGGCGTCATCACTTAGTTTATATTCTTCTTTTAGCCATTCATATAAAAAATCACTCTTTCCTTTTTTATAAGAAGTAAACTCTATTATTAATGGAATATATAAATGCGGTATTTGAGGGGGAGATGCCTCTATCAGATTAACCCATAAATCCTTTGCTAACCAATTCAATAATGTAGATTTGCCACTACCAGAGTTACCCTGCAATAAAAGTACTGAACTCAAGTTATCTATACTTAGAAATTTACTGATTATCTCTGAAGAGGAAAAGCGCTCGTTGCCTGCAGATGTTAGTGTAACATCAGGTATTACGTAGTATGCTAACGCTTGCAATAAAAGCTTATCTCTATTTATACTATTTGCAAAAAAATTGTGCAGCATCTCCACAAGTTCTGAAATCGATGGCGTAGGCACATGCGGCGATGCAGGATTGGTGATATTTTGTATCGTCCCATAGTTGTATTGCACTTGATTGATAGGCGCATTGACTGTTACTGGCGAATCAGTTTTAACTGCAGTAAATTGAGTATCACCCGCTGGCTGTTTATTACTAGCTGGTGAAGAATTTAATTCCGATCCGTTACCATCCATCAACTACCCCTTTATATATTTACTGGGTATGCACTGCGATAGTGGCATATATAATTGTTTATATATAAAACATCGCTTTTATATCATCAACTCAGATTCTTAAAGTTATTAGATACTCCCGTCGGTGGTTATTTATTGCTTCCTAATAATATTTTCTAATGACATTGATAAAACGGTTAAAAGGAACTGGTTTATCCATTTTCTGCATTTGATCATCTTTGTAACAAAATAAACTATAATACTATTACATGCCACCAGGCGGTTTAGGATTTTCCGGTAAATAGTTTATAACTGTGCCTTTATCATTTAGTGGTCCTGTCATTTTGGCATGCGTTAAATTACGCCCCCTAAACACTGTAAAAACAGTACTATCTCCATCCCTTATCCTTTTTGCTAGATCTTCAATATTAGCGTTTTTCGCTCCATGTGGAACATTATTAATTTCCAAACCTACTCGATTCACCCCCATTGGATTTTCAAGTGTTGCTGTTGGTTGTTCTGTATCTATAACCGTGAATGTCGTGGTCCGAGGTGGTGCTGAAGATAATATTGGTGGTTTTCCTGTTCTTTCTCTTTTAAGACTCTCCACCTCTTCACTGGTTTTTGCTAATCCTTGTTCTAGCTTCTTCGTAATTGCAATATAGGTGGGCGCTAAAATTTCAAATTGCTTATTAGCTACGTTTTGGATTTCTGGCTTTAAGAGCATTAAATGTTTTACATACCTGGTAAAGTCCTCTGGCCTAAAACCAATAATCTTAATTACCTTCCCTTCAATTTTAAATGTCATTAACATATCATGCAGATAAGATAGATTATTTTGTATAAGATACTCATTAAAATATTCAAGGTTATTGATTCCAATATTATCCCTTAAACATTGATACATATTCAAAAAGCCTATTGTTTGCTTATCAAATAAATGCAAAGGAATTTGATTTATCGCAACATCCTCTGTTTCATAAGAAAACCAATCTAACTTAAATCGATCTCTAAATGATCGTATACCGCTTTCTGCATCATAATTATTACTATTATTTGCTAACTCAAAAAATACTTGATATTCACGACGATCAGCTTCGCTAAAATCGTCTAACAATGTAAGGAAATTCGTCCAAGATTCATCAGTAGAGTCTCTCTTATCCCACGGGACCACTGGCCATCTTAAAACGCGGCGACACTTATCAGGAATGGGTTGACCCGTATCTTTTTGAAACAGTGCTAATAGATTAACCATTGAATGAGATGTTATTAAATATTTTACATACTCGCTCCATTTATACCACTTTGGAAATTCTTGATACAAGCGGAAAGTAGGTACATCTAATTGTTCTTTGCATGTGTTTACTAGATTTGGGGAAGATAGATAAAGTTTTATATCTAATTGTTCTAAGTGTGGTTCAATTCCATTTAAAGCACGCAATTTTGCTTTGCATCCAGGTGAATCAATTAATACCGTATGGGCATGTATTCCTCTTTTTGCGGCTTCTAAAGCACTAATTGAAGCTAACCAAGCTCCCAGTGAATGCCCAGTTATTGAAATAGGGCACTGCAACTTAATCGCAAGTTTTAAAGCAATATCCGTAAAAGCCATTGCATCTTCAGCATGTTTAGAATAACTGTCATTTACAATGGTTTGTATATCTACCTGAAAACCACCCGATGTCCAGGTACCACGATGTGCTAATACTAATTGTTGCGTCTTAGCATTCCAATATATCCCACCTCTATAGCCTGTTTTACTCTCTGCCACAGTGACGAGTTGCCAATTTTCTAACCTTGACTCACTCTCTGCGTAAATTTCATTTGCCATAAATGCTAATTCATAATCTGTGGGTAAAGCAGGATGTCCCACGAAACCATTACGCTCACTTTTTAGTAATTCATCTTTATAGGCTGGATTAATTACTATTTTACTTAGGCGATCTGCATTTATATAAGTAAGTCTTGGATCTAATTCAACATGTCCATCCATAATATCCCTCTCCTACTACTAGTATATTATTACACCGATTATCAGTACGCAGTTTCCATTATTCATAATAATTTATATCTGTCAACACTTACATGAATTTGTAGCATTAATCTTTAATGCGCTTAATAATTATATGCTTAATATAAACCAATTAATGTCTTTTCATTTTAAATGAAATTGATAAAAATTGTATATCC